>Ga0308164_10000196_pt1 | contig 146819 bp, 122 predicted proteins | sample PhyTR2_FD_201031 | JGI IMG/M metagenome (GOLD analysis project Ga0308164, IMG submission 201031) | Phyllosphere microbial communities from UC Gill Tract Community Farm, Albany, California, United States - DLSLT.R2 | ecosystem: Host-associated > Plants > Phyllosphere > Unclassified | place...
AGTCCGGGTGCGACGGCAGATCGAACAGGACCAGATGGTGGGAGAACTGGAAGTTGCGGCCTTCGCTGCCGATTTCCGAACAGATCAGCACCTGGGCGCCGAACTCTTCGTCTGCAAAGTAGGCCGCGGCTCGGTCGCGCTCGAGGATGTTCATGCCTTCGTGGAAAACCGTGGCGGGGATACCGGAACGCACACGCAGCGCGTCTTCCAGGTCCATGGCGGTTTCGGCATGGGCACAGATGACCAGCACCTTGACGCGCTTAAGCATTTTCAGGGTATCGATCAGCCAGTCGACGCGTGGATCAAAGCGCCACCAGCGCTCTTCCTCGCTGACTTCCGACTGCGACTGGAAGCTGACTTCAGGGTAAAGATCGGCGTGCTCGCCGACCGGCAGTTCGAGGTATTCGACAGGGCAGGGCAGCGGGTATTGATGCAGCTTGCGCTCCGGGAAGCCCTGCACGGCGGCACGGGTGTTGCGGAACAGCACGCGGCCGGTGCCATGACGGTCCAGCAGTTCGCGAATCAGACGCGATTTGGCTTCTTCGTCGCCGGTATTCACCGAGGCCAGCAGCGAATCGCCTTCGGCACCCAGGAAGCCGTGAATGGTTTCCTGCGCCTCGGCAGACAGCTTGCCCTTGTCGAGCAGCTCCTGAACGGCCTGAGCCACCGGGCGATAGTTCTCGCTCTCGGCGCGGAAGGCCTTGAGGTCGTGGAAACGGTTCGGGTCCAGCAGGCGCAGACGGGCAAAGTGGCTGTCCTGGCCCAGTTGTTCCGGCGTCGCGGTCAGCAGCAGTACGCCGGCAATGACTTCGGCCAGTTGTTCGACCAGCGAATATTCGCGGCTGGCCTTGTCTTCGTGCCAGACCAGGTGGTGCGCTTCGTCAACCACCATCAGGTCCCAGCCTGCCGCAAACAGGGCGTCCTGGGCTTTTTCGTCTTCGACCAGCCATTCCAGGGCGACCAGTGCGAGCTGGGTGTCTTCGAACGGGTTGCCGGCATCGCTTTCCATGAAGCGCTCGGCGTCGAACAGCGCGACCTGCAGATTGAAGCGGCGACGCATTTCCACCAGCCACTGGTGCTGGAGGTTTTCCGGGACCAGAATCAGCACGCGGCTGGCGCGGCCCGACAGCAGTTGGCGATGGATGACCAGACCGGCTTCGATGGTTTTGCCCAGACCCACTTCGTCGGCCAGCAGAACGCGCGGCGCGATACGGTCCGCGACTTCGCGAGCGATGTGCAACTGGTGGGCGATAGGCTGTGCCCGCACGCCACCCAGGCCCCACAGGGAGGACTGCAATTGGCGGCTGGTGTGTTCGAGCGTGTTGTAGCGCAGCGAGAACCATGACAACTGGTCGATCTGGCCGGCAAACAGACGGTCGGTCGCCAGGCGGAACTGGATAAAGTTCGACAGCTGGGTTTCCGGCAGCGTGACCAGTTCGTTCTGCGCGTTCAGGCCGTGGTAGACCAGCAGACCATCGACATCGTCGACTTCGCGAACGGTCATTTTCCAGTTTTCGAAGTGCGTGATCACGTCGCCAGGGGAGAAGCGCACGCGGGTCAGCGGCGCATTACGCAGTGCGTACTGACGTGTTTCGCCAGTGGCCGGATAGAGCACGGTCAACAAGCGGCCGTCCTGTGCCAGAACGGTGCCCAAACCCAGCTCGGCTTCGCTGTCACTAATCCAGCGTTGCCCCGGTTGATACTGCTGCGCCATGCTGCCTGTCTCCCGCTTGAAAAAGCTGAGTATGTTAACGGAACACGCCCCGAAGGCCAAAGGCAGCGTGAAAAAACTCATGGTCAGCGCCGGAACCTATCGAATTTTTGGTTCCATGACACTTATTTCACTGAGAGGGGTCAAAAAAGATCTTATAAACCACCACTGGCTCTTTCAGCCCGGTTCAAGTTGCCTCGTGCACGGCCGAAACCCCGGTAAGAGGAGATAAAACCATGCTGCAACCTATGCTTCCGTTAAGTGTGGTGCCTGTGACATCACAGCTGGATCCGGCCAAGCGCATGCCGGACATTCCACCTGTAGCGCCGGTACAGGAGAGCTCCAGCGAGACCTCCATCGACCTGCGCAATGAAGATACTGAACGCAGCGCGTTGCTGTTGCGTGAAGAGCAACAGCGCCAGCAGCAACAGCAGCAGGCTCATGGCGGCGGAGAAGCCGAGGAATACGTCGGGCTGGTCGTCCCGGGTGATTCGCTGAACGCCGACAACACCGTACCCGTTGTACCGCTCATCGACGACGAGCCGCGCCAGGGGCTTTGGGTGGATATCCAGATCTGATCGCTGCACCGCCCAGGGCTGTACTGGTCACGGGACTGGTCAGGGCCGCTGCGATTGAGCATTATTGGCCCTGATTTCCCGTGTTCGAGAACCGCAAGCCATGAGCGACGATGCACAATTGATCGACCTGGGTGCCGAGCGCGCCAAGCGTATCCACGATCTGAATGACAAGCGCCTCAATGAAGTGCGTAACGCCTTCGAACAGGCGATGCCATTGAGCAGCAAAAAACCGAAGAAAAAGCCCAAAAAACGCTGATCCAGCCGCCACACCCTTGATCTGATCAGTCTGGTTCAGTAACAGCTGATCTGGATCAACTCGCCGTTATGTTCGCTGCCTTAATCTTGTTCCATCGAATGCGTTGTGGGCGGACACGCGCCTGCATGCATTCAATGAGCACGCAAGGCACTTGGGGCGACTTCGGTCGCCCTTTTTTTCTTCTGCATGCCACGCCCTGCATCGAACGCCGGGCGCTATCAGCTCACGGTTTTGGCACCGGCATTGGCCAAGTCATAGGCTCTGGCGGCTTCGGCGGTCTTGATGTCGCGCTGATAGCTCGGCGTCCAGGCGGTCACCAGTGACTTCTGGGTGAAGCTGACATTGCTGCCGATGTCCTTGAAGTGCGCATCGCCATAGTCATCCAGCACGCCGGAGTTGCTGGCCTTGTTGGAAACATCCACGCCTTTTGCGAAATAGTTGGCCTGCGAGAGGATGGTCGCATCCCCCGTCGCGGTGAAGCCAAGATGGAAGTTGTCGATCGAGTTGTTGTAAACGTCAAAGTCGCCATGCCGCATCAGGCCGGGTGCCCGAACATCCAGGTTGCTGAACACATTGTTGGCGATGGTCATGCGCGGGTAACCCTTGTACTCGGCCTTGGCTTGAGCGGAGTCGTCCGGCTGACCGAGAATCACGCCATATTCGTTGTTCTGGAATTTCGAGTTGGTCAGACTGACGTTGTCTGCCGTCCCGCCGACATAAAGCAGTTTGTCCAGGCCTTTGGCGTTCTGATCCTTGGTGCCTGAATAGGTGTTGTGATCGATCCAGTATTTCTGACCGCTGCTGATGAACATCTGCATGTCACCGTTTTCGCGATAACGGCTGTCGTGGTCGAAGTTCAGATTCTGGAAGATGTCATTGCTGGCGGTCTTGCCGCTGGCCAGGTAGATGTTGTGCAGGCTGTTGCCCTTGTCGGTACCCAGCAGGGTCTTGTTGGCGCCAAAGTTGATGGTCACCTTGCTGTCGGCAGACAGGTTGGCCCCCAGTTTGACGGTACGGGCTTTGTCGTCCTCCATGTACTTCTTGAGGTCCGCTACGGTATTGACCGTGACGACTTCGCCACCATTACCGCCGGTGGTATTCGCCTGTTTGGCGAAGCCGACCATTCCGGACATGTCGGCCCCAGGACCGTTGCCCGCTCGGTGCGCGGGTTGCGCCACTTTTTCTGTGGTCTCAGATCTGTCTGTGGCGGTTGGCAACGTTTTGGCGGGCGCAGGCTGATTGGCGGCTGGCGTATTGCCTTGGGCTGACGCCGAAGTGCGCGTCGTATCAGACGGCGCTGCTGTGGCGTTCTTTTGCAGCGAGACCGGTTTGTCGGTCGGATAATCGTTTTTCACCACGAACGGCTTTTCTGTGTTGCCGGACGATGACGGCGACCCTGAAGAGGGGGCTGATGAAGACTGAAGGGAGGTCGGCGCCTGTTCCCGTTCAGACGGCGCAGGTGCCGGTGTCGAGCCGTCCTGCTGATGCCCTTGTGATCTGGAAAACAGATCCTTGAGGATGGTGCGAATGGCTTCCACCAGCTTGTTCAGCAACAACTCGACGGGGTTTTCAGTTGCACCCGAGGCTGCGTTTGTAGCGGGCGTTTGCGCCCTGGAGCCAAGGCCATTGAACGACGACTGCAACCCTGTTGCCTGCTGCGGCGGTGCGAAGTCGACCAGTTTGCTGCCATTGCCGGACGTGACCTGAGGTGGCGGACTGTTATCGGCTTGCGGATTTATGCCCTGGGTTGGTTGCCCGGAGACGGGATAATAATTTCGGGTGATCATATTCATGGGTGATTGCCCCGCCTGCAGGAATGAACGATTCGTGATCCGGATAAGGTAGCGCTGGTTTCCTGAGTGGAAAGCGCAGCCAAAACAGTTCCGAGGGCATCATGAATTTGTGTTCAGGTCAGCAGTGGAGCCCGGGCGCGGCCGCAGGTGCGCGCGCCGGTTCCGGGTATCAGCCGAAAGTGATCTCGGGCAATACGGTCAGGTCGACGGTCTGCTGCTTGCGCGGGGCGAGAATCTCGGCTTCGCCGTCTACAACCAACTCATCGTTCTGATTGAAAACACGGGTGGCGATGCGCACGCGGAATTTCGGCAGTTTTTCCAGGATTTCCAGGCGCACAGTCAGGGTATCGCCCAGTTTCACCGGCTTCTGGAAGGTCATCTGCTGACCGATATAGATGGTGCCGGGGCCAGGCAACTCGCATGCAACCGCCGCACTGATCAGTGCGCCGCTGAACATGCCGTGGGCAATACGCTCCTTGAACATGGTCTTGGAGGCGTATTCGGCGTCCAGGTGGACCGGGTTGTGGTCTCCGGACATGGCGGCGAACAGTTGAATGTCACGCTCTTCCACTGTCTTGCTGTAGCTGGCGGTCTGACCGACTTCAAGAGCTTCGTAAGGCGTGTTGGTGACTTGAGTCATGTGGCTGTCCTGACAATAAAAATGAATTGAAGCGTGCCGGTTCGTGCAATCCGACCTGGCCTTGATTTGTAACACTTGATGACCTGTCGCCGCCAATGCGCAGACAAGATCATTCAGACGCTTGCTGGCGCTTCCCGGATCACATTCAAGGCAAATAATAAGCAAACGCCATGTGAATAAGGCTACTGAGCGATCGGGCAAGTATCTTTACCAGCCCGATTGCCGTGAGCAGTGTATCGCCGACGACAGATTTCAGTCTGAACAGAGACAAGATTCATGCTGCTGATGAGGCCCGGACGATCATTTGCCTGAGACACTTTAACTGCTAACGTCCGCCCAGACCCATGCAGGGAAAAAGGATAAAAATAATGCAAGCTGACTTCTGGGATGACAAGCGTCCGGCGGGTGTCGACGCCGAGGTGGATCTGCAAACCTACCAATCGGTCGTCGAGGTGTTCGAGCGCTGCTGCAGGAAATTCGCCGACCGACCTGCGTTCAGCAACATGGGCGTGACGCTGACCTACGCGGAACTCGAGCGTCACTCCGCCGCCTTCGCCGCGTATCTACAGCAGCATACGCAACTGGTGCCGGGTGATCGCATTGCCGTACAGATGCCCAATATTCTGCAATATCCGATCGCCGTATTCGGTGCGATGCGCGCCGGTCTGACGGTGGTCAACACCAACCCGTTGTACACCGCACGCGAGATGCGCCATCAATTCAAGGACTCTGGTGCCAGAGCGCTGGTTTACCTCAACCTGTTCGGCAAGCTGGTGCAGGAAGTGCTGCCGGACACGGCCATCGAATACCTGATCGAAGTAAAAATGGGCGACATGCAGTCGGCGGCCAAGGGCTGGCTGGTCAATACCATTGTCGACAAGGTCAAGAAGATGGTCCCCGAATTCCATCTGCCTCAGGCCGTCGGCTTCAAACGCGCGCTGCGCCTGGGGCGCGAGAGCCGCATGCAGGTCGTACCGCGAGGTCTGCAGGATGTTGCCGTTCTGCAATACACCGGTGGCACCACGGGGCTGGCCAAAGGCGCGATGCTCACCCATGGCAATCTGGTCGCCAACATGCAGCAAGTCTATGCCTGCATGCGCCAGCAAGGACCGCAAGGCGGATCGCTGTTTGAAGAGGGCAAGGAGGTGATGATTGCGCCGTTGCCGCTCTATCACATCTATGCGTTCACGGCGAACTGCATGTGCATGATGATCAGCGGCAATCACAACATCCTGATCACCAACCCTCGCGATATCGGCGGCTTCATCAAGGAGCTGGGCAAGTGGCGCTTCACTGCCATGATCGGCCTCAACACGCTGTTCGTGGCGCTCATGAACCACCCGGAATTCAAGAATCTGGATTTCTCGGCGCTGAAAAGCACCAACTCCGGTGGCACTGCACTGGTCAAGGCCACGGCCGAGCGCTGGGCGCAGATCACCGGCTGCACGATCGTCGAAGGTTACGGCCTGACCGAGACGTCGCCTGTCGCCAGCGCCAATCCCTATGGCGCCCTGGCACGCCTGGGAACCGTGGGCATTCCCGTGCCCGGCACCGCGATGAAAGTCATTGATGACGATGGCATCGAGTTGCCTTTCGGCGAGCGTGGCGAGCTGTGTATCAAGGGGCCGCAGGTCATGAAAGGCTACTGGAACCAGCCTGATGCCACGGCCGAATGCCTGGACGCCGAAGGCTGGTTCAAGACCGGTGACATTGCCGTGATTGGCGCTGACGGGTTCGTCAGTATCGTCGACCGCAAGAAAGACTTGATCATCGTGTCCGGTTTCAACGTCTACCCCAACGAAATCGAAGACGTGGTCATGGCCCATCCGAAGGTCGCCAACTGCGCCTGTATCGGCGTGCCGGACGAGCGCTCGGGGGAGGCCGTGAAGCTGTTCGTGGTGGCGCGAGACCCGGAGCTGAGCATTGAAGAGCTCAAGGCCTTCTGCAAAGAGAACTTCACCGGCTACAAGGTGCCCAGACAGATCGTTCTGCGTGATTCATTGCCGATGACTCCGGTGGGCAAGATTCTGCGACGCGAGCTTCGGGACATCGCCTGACCCTTTAATCGTCTCCATGTGTGTACCTGGCCCCGTTTGCAGAACGCTGTAAACGGGGTCAGTTTTTTTCGGAAACAGGCGATTATATTGATTGGCCGCTCTGTTCCGGTACTTTCGACGTGATGATGAAAATTTATTAAATGAATTTAAAGTGACTGCTTGTTAGTTTTTGGTCGTATTCGTGACTGTGTGGCCTGCTTCTGCCTCTAGTCGGCCTTTGGCAAAGCTGCTACTCTCGGCGCGCTTTTTGATCAGTCATAAAGCGAAAAAGCGTCTACTGCATAATTCCAAGCACAAGAAAATCATCGCTTCAGGCGATGTGAAGAATTCGCTATCGCTACGGAGCCGACTGAATGATTGATAACTTCTGGAAGGACAAGTACCCGTCCGGTATCCCTGCCGATATCAACCCCGACGAGTACCCTAACGTCCAGGCGGTCCTGAAGCAGTCCTGCCAGCGCTTCGCCGACAAGCCGGCGTTCAGCAACCTGGGCAAGACCATCACCTACGGCGAACTGTATGAGCTGTCCGGCGCGTTTGCCGCCTGGATTCAGCAACATACCGACCTGCAGCCGGGTGACCGTATCGCCGTGCAGCTACCCAACGTATTGCAGTACCCGATTGCCGTCTTCGGTGCGATTCGCGCCGGGCTGATCGTGGTCAACACCAACCCGCTGTACACCGCGCGGGAAATGGAACACCAGTTCAACGACTCCGGTGCCAAGGCGCTGGTGTGTCTGGCAAACATGGCCCATCTGGCCGAGAAGGTCGTACCCAAGACGCAGATCAGGCAGGTGATTGTCACCGAAGTGGCCGACATGCTGTCGCCGTTCAAGCGCTTGCTGATCAATAGCGTCATCAAGTACGTGAAGAAGATGGTCCCGGCCTATCACTTGCCCAAGGCCATCAAATTCAACGATGTGCTTGGCAAGGGCCGTGGTCAGCCAGTGACCGACGTGTCGCCCGGCAGCGCCGATGTTGCCGTGCTGCAGTACACCGGCGGCACCACCGGGGTGGCCAAGGGGGCAATGCTGACGCACCGCAACCTGATCGCCAACATGCTGCAATGCCGCGCGCTGATGGCGTCAAATCTGGGCGAAGGCTGTGAAATCATCATCACGCCGCTGCCGCTGTATCACATCTATGCCTTCACCTTTCATTGCATGGCGATGATGCTGCTTGGCAATCACAACATCCTGATCAGCAACCCGCGTGACCTGCCGGCCATGGTCAAGGAGCTTTCGAAATGGAAGTTCAGCGGCTTTGTCGGCCTTAACACGCTGTTCGTGGCCCTGTGCAATAACGAAGGCTTCCGCAACCTCGATTTCTCGGCGTTGAAAGTCACCTTGTCCGGTGGCATGGCCCTGCAGCAGGCCGCCGCCGAGCGCTGGAAGCAGGTGACGGGCTGCCAGGTCTGCGAAGGCTATGGCATGACCGAGACCAGCCCGGTGGCCACGGTCAATCCCGCTCAGGACGTGCAGATGGGCAGCATCGGCATTCCCGTACCGTCGACCCTGTGCAAGGTCATCGACGATGCGGGCAACGAGCTGGCGTTCGGTGAAACCGGCGAGCTGTGCATCAAGGGGCCGCAGGTCATGAAGGGCTACTGGCAGCGCCAGGAAGCGACCGATGAAATGATCGATAGCGAAGGCTGGCTGAAGACCGGCGACATCGCGATCATTCAGCCTGATGGCTACATCCGGATTGTCGATCGCAAGAAAGACATGATCCTGATCTCCGGTTTCAACGTGTACCCCAACGAACTGGAAGACGTACTGGCGACACTTCCCGGCGTGCTTCAATGCGCGGCCATCGGCGTACCGGACGAAAAATCGGGCGAAACCATCAAGGTTTTCGTGGTGGCCAAACCGGGCGTGACCCTGACCAAGGATAAGGTCATGGAGCACATGCGCGCCAACCTGACCGGCTACAAAGTGCCACGCAGCGTCGAATTCCGCGACGTGCTGCCAACCACCAACGTCGGCAAGATCCTGCGTCGCGAGCTGCGTGACGAGGAATTGAAGAAGCTGGGTGTGAAGAAGTAGGGTGGAGCGTCCAGAACGGCATGCGACGCGGAGCGCCGCACGATAGTTGCGATTATCGTTCCTACGCTCCAGCGTGGGAATGCAGTTCTCGACGCTCTGCGTCGCAAGAGGACGCAGAGCGTCCGGAACGGCATGCGACGCGGAGCGCCGCACGATAGTTGCGATTATCGTTCCCTACGCTCCAGCGTGGGAATGCAGTTCTCGACGCTCTGCGTCGCAAGAGGACGCAGAGCGTCCGGAACGGCATGCGACGCGGAGCGCTGCACGATAGTTGAGATTATCGTTCCGCACGCTCCAGCGTGGGAATGCAGTTCTCGACGCTCTGCGTCGCAAGAGGACGCAGAGCGTCCGGAACGGCATGCGACGCGGAGCGCTGCACGATAGTTGAGATTATCGTTCCGCACGCTCCAGCGTGGGAATGCAGTTCTCGACGCTCTGCGTCGCAAAAAGGGCGCGAAGCGTCAGGAATGGAGTACCTCATACTTTATTGTGATTGAGCACTGCTGCCGCAAACCATGACCGCAATGGATAGCCTGACACTCAGGCCATTCGTCACGACCCGCCACAATCTGCGACAATCCGCACCTGCCATTTGAAAAAAGACCCTGCGCGCCTGATGACCGACGAATCGCCCTCTATCGACCAACTTCTGAAAAACCTCGACCAAGCGATGATCAGCGAACGTCATCGTCTGCGCCGTCAGTTGCACGACCTGCGCAAAAAGCCCGACGAGGCGAAGCTGGCGCAGTGGGTTGCGCGGGTGCAGGCGTCCTGTGCGCAGGTCACGGCGCGGCGTGAAAGTGTGCCGGCGATTCGTTATGACGATAACCTGCCCATCGCGGCCAAGCGTGACGAGATCAAGGAGGCGCTGCTCAAGCACCAGGTGCTGATCATTGCCGGCGAGACTGGCTCCGGGAAGACCACCCAGTTGCCGAAGATCTGCCTGGAAATCGGTCGCGGTCAGCACGGTCTGATCGGTCATACCCAGCCACGTCGGATCGCCGCTCGCAGCGTGGCCAGCCGGGTTGCCGAGGAGATCGGCACACCGTTGGGCGCACTGGTCGGCTATCAGGTGCGTTTCGAGGATCAGAGCGACAGCAATACCCTGATCAAGCTGATGACCGACGGTATTCTGCTGGCTGAAACCCAGCATGATCGCTTTCTTGAGCGCTACGACACGATCATCGTCGACGAAGCCCACGAACGCAGCCTGAACATCGATTTCCTGCTGGGTTACCTGAAAACCCTGCTGCCGCGTCGTCCGGACCTGAAAGTCATCATCACCTCCGCGACCATCGACCTGCAGCGCTTTTCCGAGCACTTCAACGATGCGCCGGTGATCGAAGTGTCCGGGCGTACCTTCCCCGTGGACGTCTGGTATCGCCCGCTGACCAGCGAGCAGGACGAAGACGGCAACAGCGTTGAAGAGGACCTGACCGTCGATCAGGCGATTCTGGCAACGCTGGACGAACTGGCGGCCTTCGAGCGCAGCGAGCGCAAGAGCCCAGGCGATGTGCTGGTGTTCCTGCCCGGCGAGCGCGAGATCCGCGATGCCGCCGAAGTGCTGCGCAAGGCGCAGCTCAGGCATACCGAGATTCTGCCGCTTTACGCGCGCCTCTCGCCGGCCGAGCAGCAGCGTATCTTTCAGTCACACCCCGGTCGTCGCGTCGTACTGGCCACCAACGTCGCTGAAACCTCGCTGACCGTGCCGGGCATCCGTTATGTGATCGACACCGGTACGGCGCGCATCAGTCGCTACAGCTATCGCGCCAAGGTCCAGCGCCTGCCGATCGAGGCGGTGTCGCAGGCCAGCGCCAACCAGCGCAAAGGCCGTTGTGGACGGGTCGAACCCGGCCTGTGCGTGCGTCTGTACAGCGAAGAGGATTTCAACGGTCGGCCGGAATTCACCGACCCCGAGATCCTGCGCACCAACCTGGCTGCGGTCATCCTGCAGATGCTGCACCTGCGCCTGGGCGAGATCACCGACTTCCCGTTCATCGAACCGCCGGACGGCAAGGCGATCAGCGACGGTTTCAACCTGTTGCAGGAGCTCTCGGCGGTCAACCGTGAGAATCAGCTGACCCCGCTGGGCCGTCAACTGGCGCGTCTGCCGGTGGACCCGCGTATGGGCCGCATGCTGCTGGAAGCAGCGAAGCAGGGCAGCCTGCAGGAAGTGCTGATCGTCGCCAGCGCCATGTCGGTACAGGACGTGCGCGAGCGCCCGCCCGAGCGTCAGCAGGCCGCGGATCAGGCCCACGCGAAATGGAAGGACGCCGACTCGGACTTCGCCGGGATGGTCAATCTATGGCGCGGCTTCGAAGAGCAGCGCCAGACCCTGACCGCCAGCCCGCTGCGTAACTGGTGCCGGCGCAATTTCCTGAATTACCTGCGCCTGCGGGAATGGCGCGATTCCCATCGGCAATTGAGTCTGATCTGTCGCGACCTGCAACTGACGGTCAACAAGGAGCCGGCCGATTACCCGAAATTCCACAAGGCCATTCTTTCCGGTCTGCTGAGTCAGATCGGGCAAAAGACCGACGAGGGCGATTACCTCGGCGCACGGCAGCGGCGCTTCTGGATTCATCCGTCTTCCGGATTGGGCAAAAAGCGTCCACAGTGGCTGATGACCGCCGAACTGGTGGAAACCACCAAGCTGTACGCGCGCATGGTCGCCAAGATCGACTCGGACTGGATCGAGCCGCTGGCCGGCCACCTGATCAAGAAAAATCATTTCGAGCCGCATTGGGAGAAGAAGCGCGGGCAGGTTGTGGCGTTCGAACAGATCACGCTGTTCGGCCTGATCGTGGTGGGCCGTCGCCCTGTGCATTTTGGCCCCATCGACCCGGTGGTTTCGCGCGAGCTGTTCATTCGTGAAGGCCTGGTGCGTGGCGATATCCTGTCGCGGGCCAAGTGCCTGAGCGCCAATACCCGCTTGCTGGAGCAGCTCGACGAGCTGGAAGCCAAGGCTCGACGCCGCGATATTCTGGCTGACGAAGACACCTTGTACAGCTTCTATGAAGCACGCATCCCGGCCGAGATTCATCAGACGGCCACCTTCGACAGCTGGTACAAGACCGAAAGCCAGAAGAATCCGCAGCTGCTGATCATGCGCGAAGAGGACGTGCTGGCTCGCGAGGCCAGCGAAGTCACCGCCGCGCAATACCCGGATACCTTGCGTCTGGGCGACCTGAGCCTGTCGCTGAGCTACCACTTCGAACCCAACCACCCGCGTGACGGCGTGACCTTGCGCGTTCCCGCGCCATTGTTGCTGTCGCTGCCTGCCGAGCGTCTTGAGTGGCTGGTGCCGGGATTGCTCGAGACCAAATGCATCGCGCTGGTCCGCAACCTGCCCAAGGCGGTACGCAAGAATTTCGTGCCGGTCCCGGATTTCATCAAGGCGGCGTTGCAGCGCATTACTTTCGGCGAGGGCTCGTTGCCTCAGGCGCTGGGTCGTGAGCTGCTGCGCATGACCGGCGTACGGGTCAGCGACGAAGCCTGGGCCGAGGCGGCACAGCAGCTTGACGGCCACCTGAAGATGAACCTGGAAATCGTCGATGGCAGCGGCAAGTTTCTTGGTGAGGGACGTGATCTGGCCGAGCTGACGGCGCGCTTTGCCGAGGCGAGCCAGGCCGCGCTGGCCGTGCCGCAAACCGCAAAAAGCCAGCAGCCGGTGCAGGCCAAGGCCTTCGCAGCGGTGGCGCAGAAAACCCAGCAGAACATCGCCGGGCTGTCGATGACGGTCTATCCGGCGCTGGTCGAAGAGGGCGGCGCGGTCAAGGAAGGCCGGTTCTCGACTCAGGCCGAGGCCGAATACCAGCATCGCCGCGCCTTGCAGCGTTTACTGTTGCAGCAGTTGGCCGAACCCGCCAAGTTTCTGCGCAATAAATTGCCGGGGCAGACCGAGCTGGCCTTGCTGCATCGCGAACTGGGGCGCATCGATGCGTTGATCGAAGACATTCTGCTGGCCAGCCTCGACAGTTGCGTGCTGGAAGGTGAGGCCGAGTTGCCGCGCGACGGTGCCGGCCTGCTGTCACTGGCTGAGCGCAAGCGCGCCGACTGGACCGAGCATGCCGAGCGGCTCGCGAAGCTGACGCTGGAAATCCTCAAGCTGTGGCACGGTCTGCAAAAGCGCTTCAAAGGCAAGATCGACCTGTCCCAAGCGGTGGCGCTCAACGATATCAAGGCGCAACTGAGCAAGCTGGTGTACCCCGGATTCGTCCGCGAGACCCCGGCGGTATGGCTCAAGGAGCTGCCGCGTTACCTGAAGGCCATCGAGATGCGCCTGGAAAAACTCCCGGCTCAGGTGCAGAAGGACAGGGTATGGAGCATCGAGCTGGCAGGTCTGTGGACGCAATATCAGACACGCGCCGACAAGCATGCTCAAGAGGGCAAGCGCGACCCGGAGCTGGCGCTGTACCGCTGGTGGATGGAGGAATACCGCGTCTCGCTGTTCGCCCAGCAACTGGGCACCAAAATGCCGGTGTCGGACAAACGGTTGAGCAAGCAGTGGAGTCAGGTGGAGAGCTGATCCACTGCTTCCTGTCACCCAGTAAAAGGCGTCTATCGTGCCTATATTCATTGGCCCGATAGCGCCAAAACCGGGCTCTGTGGCACACTCCGCGCCTGTCTTCACCGTGTCATGAAATGCTGCTCCCTGTTACGGGCAGCTTTTACAGTCGCACTGGTACGTTGGTCCCAAAAACAGTGGGCCTTCAATTGCCGTGCCTGAGCAGGTCATTACCTGCAACTCAATAAGAGAGGAACGACCGTGCACAACGTCGTCATCAGCGGCACAGGCCTGTTTACCCCGGCCAACAGCATCTCCAACGAAGAGCTGGTGCAGTCTTTCAATGCCTATATTGCACAGTTCAACAACGATAACGCCGCCGCTATCGAACGTGGCGACGTGCAGGCGCTGAGTGAATCCAGCGCCGCTTTCATCGAAAAGGCTTCGGGTATCAAAAGCCGCTTCGTCATGGACAAGGAGGGCATTCTCGATCCGCAGCGCATGAAGCCCAACCTGCCGGAGCGCAGCAATGACGAATGGTCGATCCTCTGTGAGATGGGTGTAGCTGCCGCCAGACAGGCGCTGCAACGCGCGGGCAAAACCGCTGCCGATATCGACGGTGTAATCGTTGCCTGCTCCAACCTGCAGCGGGCCTACCCGGCGATCTCCATCGAGATTCAACAAGCGCTGGGTGTCGCCGGTTACGGCTTCGACATGAACGTGGCCTGTTCCTCGGCCACCTTTGGCATTCAGGCAGCCTGCAACAGTGTGCAACTCGGTCAGGCCCGCGCCTTGCTGGTGATCAGCCCGGAAATCTGCACCGCACACCTTAATTTCCGTGACCGTGATAGCCACTTCATCTTTGGTGACGGCGCCACTGCCGTGGTGGTCGAGCGCGCCGACCTGGCAACCTCGCCTTACCAGTTCGATATCGTCAGCACCCGCCTGCTGACCCAGTTCTCCAACAACATCCGCAACAATTTCGGTTTCCTCAACCGTACCTCGGACGAGGGTCAGAATGCGCCGGACAAGCTGTTCGTGCAGGAAGGCCGCAAGGTGTTTCGCGAGGTGTGCCCAATGGTCGCCGAGCTGGTCGCTGCGCATTTGCAGGATAACGGCATCAACATCACTGACGTCAAACGCTTCTGGCTGCATCAGGCCAACCTGAGCATGAACCATCTGATCGTCAAGAAGCTGCTGGGCCGCGACGCTACGGTCGAAGAGGCGCCGGTGATTCTCGACACCTACGGCAATACCAGCTCGGCGGGTTCGGTGATTGCGTTTCACACCTATCAGGATGACTTGCCGCAAGGCGCGCTGGCGGTACTCAGCTCGTTTGGCGCCGGTTATTCGATCGGCAGCGTGATTCTGCGCAAGCGCTGATCGCGTTCGACGGGTAGCGCTCCGGAGGCGGGCGTTACCTGTCATATCCCGTTATGTCATGTGCAGGCCCTTGGGTCTTTATCGTATTGGCTATTCACAAAGCCATTAGCGGTATCGACCATGTTCACCCTCCGTTACAACCCCTTTGAAACCATAGAAGCGTCCATTGCGCACGCCTCTGTAACGCCTCGAGCGCAGGACGCGGCGCCGTTCGAAGCGGAGCACGCCAACACCGAATTCATCAGGCTCAAATTGCCAGACTGGTATGTGGGTGCGTCCACGGCACTGCGCCAGGCACTGCACGCCAGCCAGCAAAGTGCACGGCGTTACGCGCAGGCGCTGGAGCCGGTGCGCGACCGCCTGTTATCGCCACAGCAATTTGCAGCGCCCTTGCTGTCGAAAGCGTTTGTCGAACGTTTCCAGCTCGACCTGGACGTTGAAGCCTTTCAACTGATGACCTGGCGCTACGACAGCGCCTGGAACCCCGCCCCGCTTGAGCAGACCTTGCTCCAGGCGGCCTTGCAGAACTTCGCTCCGAGCAACAGAAGCCGCTTCAATCCCTACTCGGCAATCCTGCGGACAGGTGGCCTGCGCTACTGGCTGATCGACAGCGCCCAGCGCCGCTACAAGGTGGAATACCGGGACCGTCAGGCGATCGATCTTGAGCAGTTCGCTGATTTTTGCCATGAGCTGGATCTGGGCCGTCAGTATCAGACTCACCTGGACAGCGTGTTCAAGCCGCCAGGCCCGGCTGCGCAAGCGGTTGCCAGCGCGTTCATGGACAGCGAGCGTGCCGCCGTCGAGGTGCTTGCGCATATTGCCGTGATGAAAGGCGATATCACTGAAGCGGCGTACCAGACCCTGCTGGATATGGTGAAGTCCGTTGACCAGCCCCGCTGGGATGGCAAGGGCGTGCGCTATTGCCAGTTGCACGTGCTCGACACCTACACGTTTTCAGGCTCGCTGTTACAGGGTGCCTTGCTGATACAGCAGGACGGCGCCAGGCCCGATGACAGTCCTTGTCTGGTCTACCTGCCTTCCGAGCCCTCGCATCCGATCAAGCAGTTCGAGTCATTGCGGGCCTTCAACGCCTGGTTGGTGACGGCGTTGGGCAGCGAACACTATCGACGCTACTTCAGCCGTTTCGTCAGCCTTGGCCAGGCTCCGGCATTTTTTACCAAACTGGACGCACGGCTGTATCCCGCCGGGGACCGCAAGCTGGACCCCGACGCCGACCTGGTCGTGCAGGCACAGCCGTTTTCGAAACCGCCATTCGAACGGCTGTACGACCATTTGCTGGCCAAAACCTATGACGACTCAAAGGCTATCGCGGTGCCTTCCGCGCAGGTGGACCAGCAGGCTCATGATTCACTGATCGAAAGCCTTGAAAACAATGGTATGAACCTGCTCAACGTGGCCGGGTTCTTTGTGCCGGTGCTGGGTGAAATCATGTCAGTGGTCGCCCTCTATCAGCTCGCCAGCGAAGCGTTCGTGGCTTACGAGGACTGGCAGCACGATGAAGTCGAAGACGCCATGCAACATGTCTACAACATCGGCGAAAACGTTGCACAGATGTTGCTGGTAGGCGGCGTGGTGGGCGCGGTGAACGGGTTGCAACCCTCGATGTTCATCGAAAGCCTGGTGCAGCGACGTGTCGACGGGGCCGTACGTCTCGGCAAGCCGAGCATTGACGCCTATGCGCATACGGTTTCGTTGCCCGACAATCTGAGCAGCAACGCCCTTGGACTTTATGAGCACGATGGCAGGACCTGGCTGCCACTCGACGGCAAGCTGTATCGCGTCGAGTCCGATGCCTCCGGCGCCAACTGGCGCATCAGGCATCCGCTGAATGAGCGTTCTTACGCGCCGAAGCTCAAGCACAATGGGGCCGGTGCCTGGCGCCATGAATGGGAAAACCCTATGGGTTGGGACGAGGTAACGGCTTTCAGACGCCTCAACCCGACCTGTCATGCACTCCCGGAAGAGGACATTCAGAAAGTCCTGCGCATTACCGGCACCCACGAGGCGTTGCTGCGCCAGGTACATGTCGAGAACCTCCAGCCTCCGGCCTTGCTGAAGGACGCCATTCAGCGCGTTGAAACAGAACGGCAACTGCACGTCTGCATCGGCGCTCTTCAGGCCGCCGATGTGTCTGAGGTCCATGTTTCTCATCTTGAGCCATGGCTGAAACTGCTGGTGTCGTCACCGCGCTGGCATGAGCCCCGCGGCCTGTTACTCATCGACGCCCAAGGGGCGCTGCTGGAATCCTGGAACGAGGGATCGCAGATGACGCTGTCGTCCCATGTCACAGGGCCGACCGGGCACCTCAGTCAAGTGCTCGGCCAGTTGCTGGAAGGTCTGCCCGCCGATGAAGTCACTCGTTTGACCGGGAGCGACAGTGCCGACAAGGCCGTTCAACTGCGCGGCTTCAAACGCTATCTGGCCGATTGCGCCCAGACACACTTGGGGCGCCTGCTGGATGACGTGCAGGCGCTCAAAGGTCGCAGCGACGACCCGCATGTTCAACTGATACAGCGCGCCTTCGGCAGCTTGCCGAGCAGCGTGGCGCTCGAACTCATCGGCATGGCCAGCGACGCGGACAAAGCGCGGATGACCACGGAAGAACGCATTCCTCTGACACTTGCCGAGCATGCCCGCGAGTATCAGCAGCAACTGCGGATAAACCGCGCCAACGAAGGCTTCTATCGGGCAGTAACCGACAATCTGGACACCCAGGCGGCGGGGATGGGCATGCTGCAGTACGTGCCAGGCTGGCGAGGTGATGTTTCCATCGATCTGCTGAAAGATTCGCTGGAGGGCGACGAAATCGCCAGTCTCGACAGCGATCAGGCCTCAGTGCACCGGCTGCTGGTCAGCACCGAAGCGGGCGTTCAGTGCTTCGATCCTTCAGGTGAGCCGCTCGGTGAAGTCGATCAGCAATTTTTCAGGGCGTTGTTGCTGGCGCTTCCCGAACAGATACGCCTCGACTTTCAGTTGCCTGCTGGCGCGGATGAGCAGCAACTGCGCAGTCTGTTGCGCAATACGGCAGTCGAACGGCGTGAGCGCATGGCTGCCATTTTGCAATTGCAGCCAATCAAGCCGGGTATCAAGTGGCCGCAACGCTTGCCTCATGGCCGTATTGGCTACCCCCTGAGTGGACGCTTGCGGGGTTTCTTTCGTCGCTTGGGCATTGGCGCGTCCAGGCACTCGCCGGAGCTTGCGGTAAGAAGTCTGTACCCGGGTTTTTCCGATGCAGAAGTGTCCGACTTCCTGAGCACGCTGCGCGCCGAACACACCGGACCGGCGAGGGAGTTGTCGACTTTCGTCCGGCAAAGACTGAGCAGCCTCGCCGATGAATTGCGAACGCTTCAAGTTACCCTGGACAACTGGGTCGCGGAAACGCCCTTTTCTTCGTTGCGCAGACCGAGGGAGGTCGCCGCGACGCGCATTCGCGACTGCTGGAAACGCTTGAGCTTTCAGTGCCGAAACTTTCAGGGTGACTTTTTAGGGTATGCGCTCGATCTGGATAACTTGCGTATCGGAGAACTCCCGGATATCACGGCTAACTTCGACCATGTGGCGGTGCTGAAAGCCCGCGCCATGCAGCTTACCGATTCACAAGCGAATGCATTACTGAAAAACTTCAACAGACTGCGTTCGCTGAGCCTGGACTTCAATGATCTGCGATCCTTGCCGACCTCGATAGGGCAAATGCCTCAGCTTGCAGAGCTGTCCATCAGCCACAACCCGCTGATCTGGACAGAGTCCGCCAACGTGGCGTTGCAGAACCTGAACCGGTTGGAGATTCTGGACCTCAACTTTTGCTCGCTCGGCGAGGACGTCCCCATCCACGCATTGAACTCATTGCGCCTACTGTTTTTGCGTGGCACGGGCATTCGAACATTGCCGGCATGGAACTGGGTGCGGTCCGAGCTGATTCGGATTGATGTGCGTGACAATCGCATCTCGGAAATATCCATCGATGAACTCGATAACATCGAGCGCTCCCTCAGTTCCTCGCGCCTGCACCTGCATCTGAGCGGCAATCCGTTGAATTCACCCACGCTGGAACGCATCAGGCTGTTTCGCGAGGGCAGGCTGCGCCCGCGGTGGGGTGTCAGCCAGAGTCACAATCCGGTCGAGGCCGGACCTGGCAGTGCGCCGTGGCTTGCAGGTCTGAATCGTGAGCAGGTGAATACCCGCATAAGGCTGTGGCAAGACCTGCGCGCCTGTGCCGGATCCACGGATTTTTTTCAGATGCTGAGCGATCTGACGCAATCGGCCGACTTCTCAAGTAACCGCGATGAGCTGATTGCGCGAGTCTGGTCGATGATCGAATCGGCGTCGGTCAACGCCGAGCTGCGTGCCCAGCTCTTCGATGTTGCCGCGCACCCGCAGACGTGTGGTGATGGACTGGCAATGGTGTTTGGCGATATGGAAGTGCGCGTCCAGATATTCTCGATCATGTCATCCACGACGGCGGCCGCGCAGCCACGCAAGCTGTTCAGGATGACCCGCAGTCTGGACCGTCTGGACCAGGTGGAGAAAATTGCCCTGCGCGATATAGCGTTTCGTCAGGCGAGCGGCGAAACGGTCGATGAGGCCGAAGTACGCCTGGCCTACCGCGTCGGTCTGCAGGCGCGGCTTGAGCTGCCGGGCCAGCCGCGAAACATGTGGTTCCGCGCTATTGCCAAGGTGAGCGAAGCGGATTTGCAGGCGGCTTACAACGAAATCATCGATCGCGAAGCCACCCCTGAGTTTTTCCAGTCGATGATTGCCCGGGAATTCTGGATGAGTTATCTGGAAATTCGTTACGCCCCCGAGTTCGAGCCGGTCAAGCAGCCTTTCAATCAGCGCCTGGTGGCCCTGGATGAGTTGCCGCCTGATCAGCGATCCGATCAGCAGTACCTCGAGCAGATTGGCCTGATCTCTCGTCAGCGTGAGCAGGCGATCAACGAGTTCGCGATCACTCTTTCCAGGCAGATTGCCCAGGCGGTGAACATGACGGCTCAATAAGGGATATTCTTCACCCTGTCTGCCTATCGGGGAACCTGCATGCCTGTTCACGTAATCGACAGCCTCGGCACCGTCGCGCCTGCCCAGTGGGATGCGCTGGTGCCTGGCAATCAGCCATTCCTGCGGCATGCGTTTCTCAGCTCGCTGGAGGACAGCGGCAGCCTCGGGCCACGATCGGGCTGGCGTGCCGAGCACGTGCTGCACTACGAAAACGATCAGTTGGTGGCGGCGTTGCCGGCTTACCGAAAGTGGCATTCGTATGGCGAGTACGTGTTCGATCACGCCTGGGCAGACGCCTGCCGTCGCGCCGGCATCGCCTATTACCCCAAGCTGCTGATCGCCGTGCCTTTCAGCCCGGTCGGCGGTTCGCGGATTTTGTCGGCGACGCCTCAGGGCGGTATCGAGTTGCTCAGTGAGCTGCCTGCCTATCTGCAGAGTGAAGGGTTGTCGAGCGCCCATGTGAACTTCACCGATCCGGCGGCCGATGCCTTGCTTGAAACGCAACCGGGCTGGCTGGAGCGCTTTGGCTGCCAGTTTCACTGGCACAATCGCGGCTACCGGGACTTTCAGGACTTCCTTGATGCATTGAGTTCGCGCAAGCGCAAACAGATGCGCAAGGAACGTGAGCAGGTGGCCGGGCAGGGCATCGAGTTTGAATGGCTCGAAGGCGCGCAGATGAGTGAAGTGCTGTGGGACTTCGTCTATGCGTGCTACTCCAATACCTACGAGGTGCGCGGGCAGGCACCTTACCTGACGCGTGAGTTCTTCAGCCTGCTGGCTGAGCGCATGCCTGAATCGATCCGTGTGGTCATCGCGCTGCAGGGCTCACGGCCGGTGGCGATGGCCTTCAGCCTGATCGGCGACGACAGTTTCTATGGGCGCTACTGGGGCTGTCTGGCCGAGTTTGACCGGCTGCATTTCGAAACCTGTTTCTATCAGGGTATGGACTACGCCATCGCCCACGACCTGCAACGCTTCGACGCCGGCGCGCAGGGCGAACACAAACTGATCCGCGGCTTCGAACCGCAGATCACCCGTTCGTGGCACTACCTGATGCACCCAGGCCTGAAAGACGCGGTCAGCGAGTTTCTGGAGCAGGAGCGAGTCGGCGTACTGGCCTATGCCGAGGAAGCGCGCAGCGCACTGCCGTATCGGCAGGTGGAGTAACCGGCCAGAAGACATTCAGCGACTGCACTGGCCCCTTCGCGAGCAAGCTCGCTCCCACAGGTGCGGCGTACACATGACCACAGCAGACGTTCAGCGACTGCACTGGCCCCTTGGCGAGCAAGCTCGCTCCCACAGGTGCGGCGCACACATGACCACAGCAGACGTTCAGCGACTGCACTGGCCCCTTCGCGAGCAAGTGCGGCGTACACATGACCGACTGGTGGATCCTACAAGTGCTGCGTCGCTGCCGCTGAAGATGTTGTGGCCTCTGAAGATCCTGTGGGAGCGAGCTTGCTCGCGAAGAGGCCAGCAAACTCCCCCTATCAATCCACGCCTACAAACCCACCCGTTTGATGCTGCCACAACCGCGCATACAGCCCGCCATGCGCCAGCAGTTCGCTGTGCGTGCCTGTTTCAGCGATCTGGCCTTTCTCCAGAACCACTAGGCGATCCATGCGTACGATCGTGAGCAAGCTTGCTCCCACAAGTGCTGCGTCGCTGCCGCTGAAGATGTTGTGGCCTCTGAAGATCCTGTGGGAGCGAGCTTGCTCGCGAAGAGGCCAGCAGCCTCCCCCTATCAATCCACGCCTACAAACCCACCCGTTTGATGCTGCCACAACCGCGCATACAGCCCGCCATGCGCCAGCAGTTCGCTGTGCGTGCCGGTTTCGGCGATCTGGCCTTTCTCCAGAACCACCAGGCGATCCATGCGTGCGATCGTCGACAGGCGGTGCGCGATGGCGATCACCGTTTTGCCCTGCATCAACGTCTCCAGGCTTTCCTGAATCGCTGCTTCGACTTCCGAGTCGAGTGCCGAGGTGGCTTCGTCCATGATCAGGATCGGTGCGTCCTTGAGCAGCACGCGGGTGATCGCGATACGCTGGCGTTGACCGCCGGACAGCTTGACGCCGCGTTCACCGACATGAGCATCGAAGCCGGTACGACCTTCGGAGTCCGACAGCAGCGGGATAAACTCGTCAGCACGAGCCTTGCGGATCGACTCCCAGAGCTGTTCGTCGGTTGCGTGCGGATTGCCATACAACAGGTTCTCGCGAATCGAGCGGTGCAGCAGCGAGGTGTCCTGGGTAATCATGCCGATCTGCGCCCGCAGGCTTTCCTGGGTGATTTCGGAAATATCCTGGCCGTCGATAAGGATTCTCCCGCCTTGCACGTCGTACATGCGCAGAAGCAGGTTCACCAGCGTCGACTTGCCCGCGCCGGAAGGCCCAATCAGACCGATCTTCTCACCCGGTTTGATGTCCAGGTTGAGGTTGTGAATGATCCCGTTGCCATTGCCGTAATGGAAATCGACGCCGTCGAACCTGACACCGCCGTTTTCGATCTTCAGCGGCAGGGCGCCGGGTTTGTCATTGACCGTGACGGGCTGCGAGATACTTTCCAGGCCGTCCTGCACGGTGCCGATGTTCTCGAAGATGCCGTTGACCACCCACATGATCCAGCCGGACATGTTGACGATGCGGATGACCAGACCGGTGGCCAGTGCAATCGCCCCCACCGAGATCATTGACTGAGTCCACAACCACAGGGCCAGGCCGGTCGTCGTGACGATCAGTATGCCGTTCATGGTGGTGATGGTGGTGTCCATCGACGTGACCACTCGGCCAGCCAGCTGACTTTTTTCGGTGTGATCGCGCATCGCTTCGCGAGCGTACTGCTGCTCGTGGTTGGTGTGGGCGAACAGCTTGAGCGTGGTGATGTTGGTGTAGCCGTCGACGATGCGGCCCATCAGTCGTGAACGCGCATCGGACGAATCCACCGAGCGCTGCTTGACCCTCGGCACGAAGTACATCAGCGAGAGGATGAACGCCGCGATCCAGGTACCCAGCGGGATCATCAGGCGCCAGTCGGCCTCGGCGAACAGCACCATCGCGCTGATCGCGTAGATCAGCACATGCCACAGCGCATCCACCGACTGTACGGCCGAGTCGCGCAATGAGTTGCCGGTCTGCATGATGCGCTGAGCGATACGCCCGGCGAAGTCGTTCTGGAAGAAGTTGACGCTCTGCTTGAGCACGTAACTGTGGTTCTGCCAGCGAATCAGGTTGGTCATGCCGGGGCTGATCGTCTGGTGTACCAGCAGGTCATGCAGGCCGACGAAAATCGGCCGCAGCAGCAGGGCCACGACGACCATCCAGATCAGCTCGGAGCCGTGAATGCTGAAGAAGTTCTCCGGCGGCGTGGTTTGCGCCAGGTCGATGATGCGGCTCAGGTAACTGAACAGCGACACTTCGATCAGCGCACCGATCAGCCCGACCACCAGCAGCGCGGTAAACGTCGGCCACACCTGACGCAGGTAGTAGAGGTAGAACGCGAAGACAGTATTGGGCGGGGCAGCGGTAGGAGCGTCTTTGAAGATATCGATCAGTTTTTCGAAACGACGATAAAGCATTGGCTATCACACCCACGCGACGTGGGTTCTCCTTGATAAGTGGAGGCTCTCCCGTCCGGACCGCACGAAGCCCGAAGGCTCCATGCGGTGCAGGTTTCCCGATCAGTTGACGCGTTTGGCGGACTTGATCAGGATCGGGTCGATTGGCACGTTTTGCATGCCTTTCTGAGTAGTGGTGCGGGCGTTGACGATGTTGTCGACGACGTCCATACCCTTGACGACTTTACCGAACACCGCGTAACCGAAGTCGCGCGCGCCGTTGTCGAGCATGGCATTGTCGTTGGTGTTGATGAAGAATTGACTGGTGGCCGAGTTCACGTCCGAAGTACGCGCCATGGCAATGGTGCCGCGGACGTTATGCAAACCGTTCTGGGCTTCGTTCTTGATCGGATCCTTGGTCTGCTTCTGAACCAGTTGCTGGGTGAAGCCACCGCCCTGCACCATGAAACCCGGAATCACCCGGTGAAAGATGGTGTTGGTATAGAAGCCGCTGTCGACATAGCCCAGAAAGTTCTGGGTGCTGATCGGCGCCTTGGTGTCTGCAAGTTCGATTTCAATCTGGCCGAAGCTGGTGTCGAGTACCACGTGCGTGGCTTTATCCGGAGCAGCCATCAGGTTGGCGGCGAACAGTACGGAGCAGGCGGCGAGAGCGATTTTTTTCAGCATGTGGCAACACGTCCTTCATTAAGAGATATCGACTGTGACCGGCAAGGTAACCACGTTTGGCTTTTTTTGCCCAGCGTATTGGCGGGTTTGCAGCACTTCAGACGATCAGGCTGCACGTCCATGGACCGCACAGGATTTTCAGACTGCGTTGCTGGCGATGAATTCCAGCCGCGTGCGATTGACGTGCTGCATACAGTGAAGAGCGCCAAGTGCCTGCGCCGGTCAGGCATTTTGCGGCGTGCCGAGTGCAGCGGTGAGCGGGGTCGTGTCAAAGCTGCGGATCAGATCGATCAGAATCTGCGTGGCCGGGCCCAGCGGTCGGTCCTTGCTGGAGTAAAGATAGAAGGTCGGGTTGCGGCTGCCACCCTTGTCCAGGCGCAGGGGCTTGAGCAGGCCTTCGCGCAGTTCACGCTCGATCATGTGCCGAGGCAGCCAGGCGAAGCCCAGGCCGTTGCTGACGAAGGTCGCAGCGGTGCCCAGGCTGCCGACGGTCCAGCGCTGTTCCGCACCCAACCAGCCGAAGTCCCTGGGTTGCTGCCTGCCGGAATCACGGATGACGACCTGCAACTGGCTTTCCAGGTCCTGAAAGGTCAGCTCGCGATTGGCCTGATGCAGGGCGTGGTCCGGGTGAGCGACGGCGACGAACTCGACCGAGCTCATCTCGGTGCCCAGATGCCCGGCAATGCTGTAGCCGCTAATGGCCAGGTCCGCGACGCCTTCGAGCAAGACCTCCTCGACGCCGGAGAGCACTTCCTCACGCAGTCGCACCCGGCAGCCACGGCTCTGCGGCATGAACGCAGTCAGCGCCCTGACCAGACGCGCCGAAGGGTACGCCGCGTCGATCACCAGGCGCACTTCCGCTTCCCAGCCCTGCTCCATATGGTGGGCGAGGTCTTCCAGTTGGCTGGCCTGTTTGACCAGTTGCCGCGAGCGGCGCAGCAGTACGCCGCCGGCTTCGGTCAGCACCGCCTTGCGCCCGTCGATACGCAACAACGGCACGCCGAGCTGTTCCTGCATGCGCGCCACGGTGTAACTCACCGATGATTGCGAGCGATGCAACGCTTCGGCGGCCTGAGCAAAACCACCGTGATCGACCACGGCCTGCAATGTGCGCCACTGGTCGAGAGTCACGCGGGGCGCTTTCATGCTGTAATTCCTCTTAAAGTACGGGCTTATTGTTCTACTCTGACAATCCCGACTCGGAGATTGCCGAATGAATCGACTGTGTTGTGCGCTGCTGGTCATGTTGCCGTTGACGGCCCTGGCGTACCCCATCGAGGTGGAAAAACAGTACCAGGGCGTGAAGATCGATTATGTTGCCCACGACGTCTATCACGATACCGGGTCAATCACCGTCAACAACTACGGTGAAGTAGACGCCAAATGTTCGGTGGTGTTCATCAACGGGCCGGAGGCACCGCGCACCCGACATGTGCAGGTCGGCGCAGGCAAGAGTCTCGACGTTTCATCCCGATTCAATCGCAGCATCATAAAGTTGCGAATCAGGCTCAGCTGTCAGCCCGCCTGAGAGTAGAGCGCTCTTATGGATAAGACAAATTTATGGGGGGAGCACAGAGGCTTCGCGTTTTTGTGCAACGCGTTGGTGTAGGACCGGGGTTGCGGGGGATGGTACTCACCCCGGTCGCTCTTGCTGATGTTCTGAGGGTGCAGCCCCGTTTCCAGGGCTTTTTATGAGTTATGTGCTTTGGGACGATCAGACAATGATGTCGGCGGCCTGCAGCGTTTGCACGCCCGTGAGCTGGATTTCGAAGTCCGCGCCGACGTTGTCATCGATATTGCCGTACAGCACACCGTCGGCAAAACGCAGTTCACCGCTGTTGTTGGCGCTGAACGCCGCGTTGCCGATGAATACGAACGCATCGTGGCCATCGGTCAGCGGTCGGGCATCGAAGCCGGAGAAGTCCAGCTTGTCGCCTTCGACTGTCTTGAAGCCATTGATGATGTCGCGCAGTCCGCCCAGGCCCGTATCGGTGATGCTGTTGAACACGTAGTGGTCCGCGCCGGTGCCGCCGATCAGCGTATCAGCGCCTGACCCGCCGATCAGCACGTCATCACCCGCACCACCGGACAAGGTGTCATTGCCATCGCCGCCGCTCAGGGTGTTGGCGTTCTTGTTGCCGGTCAGCGTGTCGGCAAACTGGCTGCCGATCAGGTTTTCAGTGAATTTCAGTGTGTCCAGGCCCGAACCCCCGGTGGCTTGCTGGGCGCTGGTGTTCAACGCAACGGTGACGCCTGCGGTGGCGAACAGATACGACACGGTGTCATTGCCGTCGCGGCCGTCCATGACGTTGTCGCCAGCGCCCGCGTAAATCAGGTTGTCCAGGGCATTGCCGGTGGCGTTGGCGGCCCCGGTACTGTTGATGACGATGTTTTCCACATTGGCCCCCAGCGTGTAGCTGGCCAGCGAGCTGTACACCGTATCCACGCCACCCACCTGTGCATCGGCATTGGTTTCGACCACCCTGTCGGCGGCATCGTCGACGTAATAACTGTCCGATCCATCGCCGCCGGTCAGCATGTCGGCACCTGCAGCACCGTCAAGAATGTTGTTGCTGGCATTGCCGATGATGACGTTCTTCACGGCGTTGCCGGTGCCGTTGATGGCAGACACGCCGGTAAGCACCAGGTTTTCCAGGTTGGCGCCCAGCGTCCAGCTGACAGACGACACCACGGTGTCGACCTGCGAGGGCGAGTCGTTGCTTTCGGTGACGGTGTCGAAAGCGTTGTCGACGACATAGATGTCGTTGCCATCGCCGCCGCTCATGTCATCCGCGCCCTGATCGCCGTCCAGCACGTCATTGCCGGAACTGCCGACCAGTGTGTCGTCGTCACTGGTGCCGAAGATGTGGCCACCTTCGTTCTGGCCACTCTCGAAAATGGCCGCCGGGTCGTTGTTGTCAGCGGCGTTGCCGTGGAAACCCAGGTCATCGGCGATGAAATCGGCCAGGCGCTGGCCCACGATCTCGGCGGACTCTTCATGCAAGTGCCAGACGTCATCGGGGTAAACCAGCGGGTTGACCTCGTAACGCAGCGGCAGGTCGGTGTAGTCAACCGCCAGCTTGACGTCGGCGCGCTCAGTGGCAATGGCTTCCTGAACGCTTCTGACGTACCCGGTACCCTCGACAATGGCGTTGATCTTTTCATCGGTGTAGCCGCGGGCCTTGGCCGCGTCGGTCTGGTAGTGCCCGGTTTCGGCGATGTATACGGTGAAATCGCCGATCTGCGCATGCAAGTAGTCGAACACTTTCAGGGTCGAGGCCTTGTACAGCTCGGCTGCCGCCTGCTTGTCAGTGGCGCGGGCGATTTCCTGAGCGGCTTCTTCACCCTGACCCCAGATGATCCCGGTGGTCACTTTGTCGATGGCGTTCAGCGACGCCAGTTGCGACTTGAGCAACTCGGTGGCGCGCAACAGCGCAGGGCCCGGCTCATCGGTGTCGACCAGCCACCAGGAAACACGCTGTTCTTCCTGAGTGCCGGTCGAGTAGCCGACCACGGTGCTGCCGCCCACGGCGAGGTCGATGCCATCGCCGTTGGCGTCGGTGAACTGGCTGCGCACGTCGTAATCGGTGTAGCGGGTCAGGTCCTTGACCATTTCCGAGGTGCCGGACTGGTTATCGTCTTCGGTCATGCGCAGCAGGCGCGCATTGGACTGGCCCAGCGTCGGCAGGTAGAGAATCTCCTGCGCCTCACGCTGGCCGAAGACGAAGTCCGCATCGGTCAGGGTGTTAATCAGGTTGCCGCTCAGGGCGATTTCGAAGCGATTGCCGTCGGCATCCGCCGTAGCGGACTTGATGTAAGTCTTGTCGCCCGTTTCGTTGAGGGTCATGTACAGCGTGTGATCTTCGCCGTTGCCCAGCCCCAGAAAGCCGAGGGCGGAGACGTCTATCTTGTCCTGGCCGGGGGTGAAGTCATAGATCGTGTCGGTGGCGGTCAGCCCGCCAGCGTCGTAATCGCGGTAGCTGTCGGTCAGGGCGCTGTAGACGAACGTGTCGGCATCGGCTCCTCCGTACAGGGCGTCACGTCCTGCGCCACCGTTGATGATGTCGGCGCCGGTATCGCCGCGCAGCGTGTCGTCACCGCCCAGGCCCAGAATCGTGTCGTTGCCTTCGGTGCCATACAGCGCCTCGGCGTTCTCGGTGCCGGTGAGGGTCCCCGGCGTGACATTGCCCACATTGATGGCAAAACTGTCGGCCACCGATGCGCCGGTGGCGTCGCTCGCGGTCAGCAATACCGAGTAAAGCCCCGATGCCGTGCCACCCGGCGTGCCGCTGAAGGTCAGGGTCTTGCTGTCGAACTTCAACCAGTCGGGCAGGGCGCTGTTATCGGCCAGGGTCGCGCTGTAGGTCAGCGTGTCGCTGTCCGGGTCGCTGAAGCTGCCGGGTTGCACAGCGTAGGAGAACGCCTTCAGCTCGGTGATGTTCTGGTCCATCAGCGGCGTATTGAGCACTGGTGCCTGATTGGCGGCGGCTGCGGTGGAGAAGATGAAGTTGGACGCGCTCAGTTTGTCGGCCAGATTGCCTTGCAAGGCGATCTCGAAGCGATTGCCTGTGCTGTCGACCGCATCGGTCTTGATGTAGGTCTTGCTGCCGTCGGCATTGACGGACAGGTAAATGGTGTTGGCGCTGCCATCGCCCAGGCCGCGCAGGCCTATGCTGGACAGGTCGATGCGGTCTTCGGCCGGGTTGAAGTCGGTGATCGTGTCGCTCTGCTTGGTGCCGCTGGCGGTGTAATTGCGATAGCTGTCCAGACGCGAGTTGTAGATGAACAGGTCCGCGCCCGCGCCACCGGTCAGGGTGTCGGCATCGGCTCCGCCAGTGATCGTGTCGGCGCCCGCGCCGCCATCGATACGGTCCGTACCGGCGTTGCCGTTGATCACGTCATTGCCGTCGGTGCCGGTCAGGGTATCGCCGCCCGCCGTGCCTTCCACGACATGCTGGAAGATGAAATGACTGGCATTGAGCGTGTCTTTCAGGTTGCCGCTCAGGCCCAGTTCGAAGCGGTTACCGCTGGCATCGGCGTCGAGTGATTTGACGTAGGTGCGGTCCAGCGTGGCGTTGTAGCTGATGTTCAGCGTACCGCCCTTGCCGCTGCCCAGCCCGGTGAAGCCCAGGTTGCTCAGGTCGATGCGGTCCTGGCTGATATCGAAGTCGGTGACCAGATCGGTGGAACTGGTGGTCGCTGTACGGTAGCTGTCGGTCAACTGATCGAAGCGAAAGGTGTCGGCACCCGCGCCACCGGTGAGCTTGTCGGCTCCGGCACCACCAATCAGGATGTCGTCACCCGCACCGCCGTTCAAGGTGTCCTTGCCCGCCAGACCGAAGATCTGCTCGTGGGCCGCGCCACCGGTGATGACGTCGTTGGCCTCGGTGCCATTGACGGTCACCAGCGGGAACGCATCACCTGCGAAGCTGCCGTCGCCATACACCAGGGTCAGCCCCTTGCTGGTGTGGCTGATGGTGTTGCCGACGATGCTGTTGCGGTCGGTGCCGTCTTCGTTGCGCTCGGCGACGCCGTAGGTGGAGTTGTCACTGCCGGTGATTGTGTTGCCACGGATCAGGTTGTCGCTGCCGCTGAAGAACTTGCCGGACACGCCCGTGGTGTCGTCGTAGGACTGAATGATGATTTCCGGAACCGCTGAACCCAGCGCGTTGTTGCTCAGGGTGTTATCGAAGATATCCACCCCGGAACTGCCGTAAATGCGCACGCCGGCGTTGCCGTTGTCGTGGATGTCCACGCCGCTGACCGAGACCTGGCTGGACAGCTTGATCAGTACGCCTTCTGCTGCGTTGCCATACACCGCGCCGCCGGTGATGGTGATGTTGGCGGGAGAGGGGATGTTCTCGCTGCCGCGCTGCACCACGATGCCGGTGCTGCCATTGCCATAGGCAACGTTGTTGCTCAGGGTGAAGTCGTGGGTGCTGGTGACCACATTGAAGCCGTGACGATCGTTGTCGTACGCAACGTTGTTTTCAAACACGCTGTCGCTCAGGTAATCGGCCACGAAGCCGTCCAGGCCGTTGCCATGCGACACGCTGTTCTTGATCACCATGTTGACGGTCTGCTCGTGCGGGTCGAAGCCGTAGCCCGAGCAATCCTTGATCTCGACGCTGTCGAGGGTAACGTTCGAATCCTTGCCGTCAGAGCCTGGAATGTAACCGTTGAACCAGCCATCCACCTTGCCGGTGGTGGCGTCCCGGTTACCGTCCAGCGTCAGGTTCTTCATGCCGAAGTCGTGGGTTTCTTCGCCATAGGCCGAGCGCACGATGCCGGTGATCTTGGTGTCCGAGCCATCCGCAAGCTTGATGACTGTCTCGCCCATGCCTGCACCCGACAGGGTGACGTTGCTCTTGAGCATCAGGCAGCCATCAGAAGGCTCTTCGCCACCGGACACGATGTATGTGCCGGCCCCCATGACCACTTCACCGCCGCCTGCAGCCGCCGCCGCATCGATTGCGGCCTGAATGGCGGCTGTATCGTCAGTGACGCCGTCGCCCACTGCTCCGAAGTCTTTTGTGTTGAATATCATGGTGTTACTCCAGGCGACGACGAATGTGGATGAAATGAGTCAATATTGCAGCGTCGAGATGATAAGACCTTTTTCTGTGGAAAAGTTGCCGATATAGGCTATATTTTCGTCGAAACCGACGACATGTACGTCAATAATGCGACTGTCATATTTGTGACGGGTAACGCGGAGCGCGGCGACGGGTTGGCGTCAAAAATTGGCGGCCGTCGAGTGGACAGTGAGTGACGCAACCGCTATGGTCGCGCCCTTCAAAAATGGGGGGCGGGCATGGGTTATCTACTTTTCGTCACACTGATTCAGGCGTTTTCGTTCAGCCTGATCGGTGTCTATCTGGCCGGGCACGTCGACAGTTATTTCGCGGTACTGATCCGCGTGGTGCTGGCGGGTCTGGTATTCATTCCGCTGACCCGCTGGCGTCAGGTCGAACTCCGCTTCATGCGCAGCATGCTGCTGATCGGCGCGCTGCAATTCGGCGTGACCTATGTCTGCCTGTACCTGAGTTTCAGGGTGCTGACGGTGCCGGAAGTGCTGCTGTTTACCATTCTCACGCCGCTGCACGTGACGTTGATCGAAGATGCGCTGAACCGGCGCTTCAACCCTTGGGCATTGCTGGCGGCGGCGGTCGCGGTGCTGGGCGCTGGCGTGATTCGTTACGATGGCCTGGACGGCGACTTCCTTGGCGGCTTTCTGCTGCTGCAACTGGCCAACTTCACCTACGCCGCCGGGCAGGTGCTGTACAAGCATCTGGTGGCGCGCTACCCGAGCGACCTGCCGCATTACCGACGCTTCGGCTACTTCTACCTCGGCGCACTGGCCGTGGTACTGCCTGCGTTCCTGATATTCGGTAACCCGCAACACCTGCCCGAAGAGCCGACCCAATGGATCGTGCTGCTATTTCTCGGCCTGTGTTCGACGGCGCTGGGCATGTATTGGTGGAATAAAGGTGCGTGCATGGTCAACGGCGGCACCCTGGCGGTGATGAATAACCTGCATGTGCCGCTGGGGCTGTTGATCAATCTGCTGATCTGGAACCAGCATGAGGACTTCACCCGCCTGCTGATCGGCGGCGGGGTGATCGTGGCGTCGGTGTGGATCAGTCGCCTGGGCGTGCGGCGCGTGCCGGAGAGCGTTTCCGGCACACGTTGAGTCAGACGTGCTGGCCGCCGTTGACGTGAATCTCCGCACCGTTCACGTAGGACGCGCCAGCCGTGCACAGGAAGTAGATCAGCGAAGCGACTTCCTCGGGCTTGCCCAGCCGGTGCATCGGCACCAGCCGCTCGACAATCTCGGCGGTGCCGGGTGACAGAATCGACGTATCGATTTCACCCGGCGCAATGGCATTGACCCGTATCCCGTGCGGACCGAAATCGAAGGCCATTTCCCGGGTCAGCGCCGACAGTGCCGCCTTGGACGTGGCGTAGGCGACGCCTGCAAACGGGTGAACCTTAGAGCCGGCGATCGAGGTGACATTGATGATGCTGCCCTTGGCTGCCTTCAACTCGTCAAACAAACCCCGACCCAGCAGCGCGGTAGAGAACAGATTGACGTTGAACACCTTGATCCAGGTGCTGTAATCCGACTCCAGCACACCCATGCGCCCGCCGTCCTCGGTCTTTGGGGAAACGCCGGCATTGTTGACCAGCGCATCGAGCCGCCCGCCGAGCTTGTCCTTGATCGCCGCCATGCTCTCGCTGACGCTGTCGATGTTTTCCAGGTCCAGGTGAATGTGGTTGAGCAGACCTTCAGCCCACGGGCAGTCAGCGACCCAGTTCTGCCGCGACGCGGTAAACACCTCCCAGCCAGCGGCATTGAAATGCTTGACCGTGGCATGACCGATACCCCGGCTTGCGCCAGTCAGCAACAGCTTTTTCTTGTCGCTCATGAGTGCGTTCCGGTTTTTGAGAGTGGATGCATCATGTTTTTTGGTGGGAAGGGTGTCAACGGGGTTCAGGCAGTACCGGTCAGGCGGCAGTGCGCATTGTGTTGATACGCTTCAACACCCTGCGCCATAACGGCCGCTTCGGACGAGGAGCTGCCTCGGCCACCACATTCGGCATGTCCCGTAAGCGAATCCAGGTTTCACTGCGCCAGTGCAGCACGCTCAGCGATGTGCCGGGCCATTGCAGCTGGCTCATTCTGGGTTTATCCAGCGTGACGTTCTGTTGATCATGCAAGGTCGTCAGCACCTCATGCGTCAGCCACTGACGCAGCATATGGCTGTGACGGAGGACGAGGGTGGCTTCGAAATGGGGTGTGTGGGGGGAAAGGTGTGGGGCTGAAGCGTAGGAAACGGCATTTTTTGGGGCGGCTGCGATGCGTTAGATTTTAGGTTGTGTTCAGATAGTGTGTTGTCGGTTGATGTTTATTATTGAAGCGCGCCCATCTGCATGGGTTAGATGAGGTAACGCCTCCATCACCCTCGACAACCCTACACTGGAGGCAACATGTTCGACAAAGGCATCTGGCTGAACCAACCCCGGCACTGGAACGTGGCGGAAGAGCGCCTGACAGTCACCACAGATCCGCAAACCGATTTCTGGCAGCAGACGCACTACGGCTTCTGCCGTGACACGGGTCATTTTCTGGGTGTTTCGGTGACCGGTGATTTCACTGCGCAAGTGCATGTGCAAGGTGATTTCAAGACGCTTTACGATCAGGCGGGCTTGATGGTCCGCATTGACGAGCGCAACTGGGTAAAAACCGGCGTTGAAGTCAGCGACGGAGCCCTGATGCTGGGCAGCGTTTTAACCTGCGGACAATCCGATTGGGCCACGGGTGTATTTGATGATTCGTCATCCGGCCTCTGGCTGCGAGTCACCGTCGCCAAGGGCGTGCTGCGCATTCAGCACTCCAGCGACGGCCTGCGCTGGCCGCTGCTGCGCCTGGCACCATTTCCCGTGAGTGAGTCTTATGCCGTAGGGCCGATGTGTTGCAGTCCGGAACGGGGAGGGCTGGAGGTGGTGTTCTCTCATTTCGAGGTCATGCCTGCACTGGGCAAGGATTTGCATGATCTAACGTGAGTGACTCTTCAGCCGGCCATTGCAGGCCCGCTGAAGAGCGACATGCTCACCTTGTTTTACTTAACAACGGTGAACTTGCAGTTTTCAGGTGATGTTTTTTCACATACGTTATAGACGAGACCCAAAAAACCATTTTCTTTTTTCCAGGTACTGCCTGCAGTTTTTACAGTGAAATCCTTATTGTTTTTAGCAGTGAAGCGCATGTCCAGCATCTCGCGCCCACCGATGTTGTAGGTACAGTATTGCAGCATCTGAGGCGCGTCTGCGCTCTCTTGAATAGCGATGGCCAGTTCAAAGGACTGCACAGGCATTTTCTTTTTTACAACGCCTTGCAGCACGCCGGTCCACTCGCCGTCATTGCCGCTCGCCCGGTATACACCGGGTGAGACCTGCTCGATCTTCTCGACGGTAGGGCAGTTTTCCGCCGCTTGAGAGGTCAGGGACATGCCCAGCAGGCACGTAGCAATTGCGGCGCTGATTAATACTTTTTTCATGATATTCCTTTAATTGAAAAACTCAATTCTTGATGTGTGTAGGCTTGCGTGCGGTTTTTTTGCGTGGTTAGGCGGTAAACTTTTTGGATTCGCTAGTGGGTTACATGTTTCTATCGGATGCGTGGCAGCAACTGTGTTGCATGTTGTCTCGTTACTAAAGATTTCTGTATTTCAGCAGTTACTTGACCACATGCAATTTAGGTAGGGCTATCTTAGTTGCCAGGCTGTTTCCTGTCTGTGCCTTCAGGCCTTAATTGTTTGTAGGAAATGGCGCTGCTTATATTCGGATAATGGGCTGGCGGAGGTCTCTCATCGCTGACTATTTTCTTTGCGGAATAACTCGACCGACCATTCGATAAGGTGCGCGGTTGCGCCTTTGCGCTTGGTGACACGCTGGCAAACCAATGCCAGCCATCAGCACTACAAAAAAGGCCGAGGCCCGCCGACTTTCTAGCACAAAGAAAAATGGGCACAGTACGCGCACCGGTCCCATTAGGTTGCTGACAATTAAGAACCCATCAGCGATTGAACGTGGTGGCGGTCATGTTAGGCCCAGCACCGCTGGTTCGAACTCTGTCGACAGCCACCCCGCATGCTCCTGTGCACAATGTTTCAGCATGAGAGGCGAGCTGAGTAGCTGGGCAAGCAAATGCATTTGCCGACAGCGATGGCATCAGTCGCCACTCACGTGGTTAATATCATTGTGCCGGTGGTTTGTACCCTGCAAGCATTTTCAATACCTCATCATGGGCACCGCTTGCTTCGGCGAAGCGCAATGGCTTGGCGCGCTCCACTATAAGTTCTGGTGGGGTCGGAGAGGTCTCGAGCAGGTCGAAAATTTGATCCAGAAACTCTTCCAGAGGCATCGCGTGCTCGTCATTTTCCTGCCCGAGCAATGTGGTGCGTACACCCGGTGGTGCAAGCTCGATAACCTCGATCGGCGAGCCCTCTAGCTGCACTCGAAGACTTTGAGTGAACGAATGAACGGCCGCTTTGGTTGCGCTGTAGGTTGGTGTCGCAGGCAGCGGAACGAATGCCAACGCCGAACTGACATTCACGATCGTTGCACTGGGCTGCTTGATCAACTGTGGCGTGAATGCATACACCATGCGAATAGTGCCGAGTAAGTTGGTTGTCACGATATCTTCGGCTGTGCTCAGGTATTGCGGATCAGTCAGATCCTCCCAGTGCATGATGCCTGCGTTGTTGATGAGAACGTTCAGATGCGGGTGGCTGATCGCAAGCGCCTCGCTGCTGCGCTGGATTGATTGTGTATCGGAGACGTCCAGCAATATCGACTCGATACCTGGATGTTCTGACACAATCTTGTCGAGAAGAGCCTTGCGACGTCCCGCGATGATGACAGTGTTGCCCGCTTTTTGAAGCCTGAGGGCCAGCCCGAGGCCTATGCCTGAGGTGCCGCCAGTAACCAGAATCGTATTGCCAGTGCCGTTCATAGTAAACTCCGGAAATAATGCTTAAGCGGACAATTGTCCACTTGAAGGACATTACCGGACAGGTGTCCGCTTATCAATCCAATCAAGGAAAATCTTTGCTCATGACTGACGAATTGGTGATGCGTTCTGACGCCAGGAAGAACCGTGAACGGATACTGGAGGTCGCAGTGGTGGAGCTGACCAGCGATCCTGCTGTGGCGCTAAGCGCAATCGCGAAGAAGGCCGGGGTAGGGCAGGGAACGTTCTATCGCCATTTTCCTACCCGAGAGAAACTGGTATTCGAGGTTTATCAATTCGAAATGCAGCAAGTGGCGTCGTTGGCGGAACAACTGCTCGCCACTACTGCCCCCAGGCAGGCCCTTCGTGAGTGGATGGACCACCTCGTTGAATATGCAATGACCAAGGCGGGTCTCGCCACCGCTATCCGGCAGGCCGCGTCTGTTTATGAATTTCCGGGGCAGTCCGGATACGCACCCGTTCAGTCGGCCGCCGAGCTGCTTTTGCGGGCCAATGAAGCTGCTGGAACGATTCGTAGCGGTGTAACTGCTGATGACTTTTTTCTCGCCATTGCAGGCATATGGCAAGTTGATTCTCAAAGCGAATGGCGCTCACGCATCACCAGATTGTTGAACCTGGTGATGGATGGTTTATGTGCAGGCAGCCCCGAAAGCTTGAACAAGAACGTCCAGCTCTAAAGCCGCAAACCCTAACCGTCATGCCGTATTTGAACGGCATGACCAAGGTGCTCCGAGGGTTACTTTTGCGCCAATAATGCTTTTCTCGCTGTTTTTTCATCTTTCATCGCGGCGATTTCACGCTCGCAGGCCTCGACATCGAACGAGTTGTCCCACTTGGCAATGGCGAGGGTGCCGATGCCGTTACCGATCAGGTTGGTCACGGCCCGCGCTTCGTTCAAAAACCGGTCAATGCCCAGAAGTAATACAAGACCTACCAGAGGAATGGAGTGGATGGTTGTGAGCGTTGCAGCCAGCGTCACAAACCCCGCACCCGCCACTCCGGCCGAGCCTTTGGACGTCAGCAGAAACACCCCCAGTAGAATCATCTGATCTACAAATGTCAGTGGCGTATTGGTCGCCTGAGCGATGAAGATGGCGGCCATTGTGAGGTAGATACAGGTGCCGTCCGCGTTGAAGGTGTATCCCGTTGGCAGCACCATGCCCACTACCGACTTTTTGCAGCCAAGCTTTTCAAGCTTGGCCATCATTCGCGGCAGCACGGCTTCTGTCGAGCAGGTGCCCAGTGTGATGAGAATTTCATCCTTGAAGTAGCGGAGGAATTGCATCAGCGGCATGCCCGACCATCTGGCAACCGAGCCCAGCACCACCACGATGAAAATCAAGGTGGTAACGTAGAGGGCGACCAGCAACTGCCCGAGTGACAGCAGAGTACCAATTCCGTATTTGCCGATCGTGAACGCCATGCCGGCACCAGCACCCAGAGGGGCCAGGCGCATGACCATTGCAACGATCCTGAACAGACCTTGCAGGAACAAATCAATGGTATTGATCAACGGCTTGCTGGTTTCGCCCATTTGCACCAGTGCAATACCCATCAGTACCGAAAGCAGGATCACCTGAAGCATCACGCCATTGGAGAACGCGCCAAGAAAGGTATTCGGGATAATATTGAGAAAGAACTCGATAGTGCCTCCTTGCTCACTGGCAGCCTGGCTGTACTTGCTGATAGCACTGCCATCAAGCGTACTGGCGTTGATATTCATACCCGCGCCAGGCTTCACAATGTTGACCACAATCAGGCCAATCACCAGCGCGATGGTTGAAAGAATCTCGAAGTAGACCAGCGCTTTAACACCGATCCGTCCGACTTCTTTAATACTGCCCATCTTTGCGATGCCTACAACCACCGTACCAAAAATGATGGGTGCCAACAGCATTTTGATCAGCTTGATGAAACCATCGGCAAAGGGCTGGAGCTTGGCGCCGACATCAGGCACGAAGTAACCGATGGCTGCACCGATCACGATGCCGATCAGCACTTGCACATACAGCTGGCTATACCAGCGGGTTTTGGAGATTTCCACGGAAGCACCTCATTTTATTTTTGTGATGGGCATGTGGCTTGGCGTCAATAGGTGACGCCTGATGCTGCGGCCTCTCTCAAGGAGGCCGCAGATCTAGGGAGATCAGCCTTCGCCCAACTCGCGCATGACTGCGTACAAGGCGGACTTGGCTTCGAAGCCAACACCTGGAATATCCGGCAGGCCGACATAACCGTTTTCTACCTTGATCCCGTCCGCAAAACCGCCGAAAGGCTGGAACACATCCGGGTAAGATTCGTTGCCGCCCAAGTGCAGGCCGGCTGCGATGTTCAGGGACATCTGGTGACCACCATGTGGAACTACGCGGCGGGAAGACCAACCCATTTCTTCCATTACCTTGAGGGTGCGCATGTACTCCACAAGCCCATAGGACAGAGCGCAGTCGAACTGCAGATAGTCGCGATCAGGGCGCATACCGCCGTGGCGTAACAGGTTACGGGCATCCTGGTGGGAGAACAGATTTTCACCGGTAGCCATGGGCAGTTCATAGTGATTGGCAAGCTCGGCCTGCAATGCATAGTCCAGCGGATCGCCAACCTCTTCGTACCAGAAGAGGTTGTACTTCTTGATGGCTTCGGCGTAAGCGATTCCGGTCTGAAGATCGAAACGACCGTTGGCATCGACCGCCAGTCGACGACCGTCCCCAACCACTTCAAGCACCGCTTCGATGCGACGGATATCCTCATCCAGTGGCACTGCACCGATCTTCATCTTGACGACGTCGTAGCCCCGATCCAGATAACTCTGCATTTCTGCCTTGAGCTTGGTCTGGTCTTTGCCAGGGTAGTAGTAGCCACCCGCGGCGTAGACCCAGACCTTGTCATCGGCGACACCTTCGCGATAGCGGTCGGCCAGCAGACGATACAAAGGTTTGCCTTCAATCTTGGCAACAGCATCCCACACAGCCATGTCGATCGTGCCCACTGCAACCGAGCGCTCGCCGTGGCCGCCCGGCTTCTCGTTAGTCATCAGGGTTTTCCAGATGGCGAACGGATCGAGGTTGTTGTTTTCATGATCGACAAGGGTGTCCGGGTCAGCTTCCGTGATGCGCGCCAGGAAACGATCACGCATCAGTGCGCCCTGGCCATAGCGACCATTGGAGTTGAAGCCGTAGCCGATAACAGGTTTACCGTCGCGAATCACATCGGTAATCACAGCGACGACCGAGCAGGTCATTTTCGAAAAGTCGATGTAGGCGTTGGCAATAGGGGAGGCGATAGAAACAGTTTTTTCACGAATGTCTACGATGCGCATGACGGGCTCCTCTTGTTGTTTGTGAGCGCCACGTTATGCGTTGCGACGCCACCCGCCCAATGCTATTAATGCCGCACCCTATGCACAGGAGGCATGGCCCTTGGAACTCGTCTGGCTTGAAGACCTTTCAGCGCTCGCGGAGTACGGCAGCTTTGTTCGTGCCGCTGAAGCACGCCATGTCACCCAGCCGGCGTTCAGCCGAAGAGTTCGTTCATTGGAGAACTGGATGGGGGTGGAGTTATTTGTCCGCACACCGCAAGGAGCCACCCTCACCGAGGCCGGAAGGCAGATTTTGCCCAGTGCTCAGGAAGCTGCCCGGCACTTGTACAGAATGCGCAGTGAGGCTCAAGAAGTCGCTGGCGTGGCAGCCAGGTCGTTGCGGTTTGCAGCCACTCATTCTCTGTCGTTCACGTTCTTTCCCAAGTGGCTCAGAACCGCAGAAAACGGTGCCCCGATCGAGGCCGTACAACTGCATTCCGACAGCATGGCTGCTTGTGAGCAGATGCTGATACATGGTCAGGTGCAGTTTCTGCTCTGCCACCGCCACCCCGACGTTCCGCCTCTACTGGCCCCTGATCAGTTTGTCAGCAAGAAAGTGGGTGAGGACGTTCTCGTTCCGCTTGCAAGCGCCTCCGCCAACGTCGGCACCTCGCCTGCGGCGTTGCCCTACCTCGCGTACACCCACGAATCCGGACTAGGCCGTATCGTCGCCCACCGACTGCGCGGCAAGGAAGATTACCTGCACCTCAAACCACTGTTCAGCAGCCATCTTGCGGCGGTGCTCATGTCCATGGCCCTAGAAAGCAAAGGCGTAGCGTGGTTACCCAAGAGCCTCACCGAACAGGAGGTTCTTGATGGTCGCCTGGTCAGAGCGCTGGACGAAAGCTGGGATATACCACTGGAGATTCATCTGACCCGGCCAAAAGCATTGTCCAGTCAACCGGTCGAAGAGTTCTGGGGGAGGGCGGGACAGTGATCCGCGAGATTGTTCAATCAAAGTCAATGGCTGCGAGCTGCTTCGACTTTAAAAGCGCCCGCATCTCGGCCATGACCTGATCGTTTGGAATATTAGGCGCTGGGTAGTTGATTGAGGCTTGGACCTGCGTACAAAACCACTTGTCATAGCGGGTGTCCTGTTCCTCAGTTTCAAATTCCGGCGCGATTGGAGAAATTCGAGCGCTCATGATTCAGCTCCTATTGGTTGTGAATCCATCTTAGGTGCTCAGCGGCGTATTATCTGCGCCTATCTGCCTAATTTTCTGTAGGAAACGGCTCTATCGCCGGATCAGCCCCGAGCAGCGCTGACGCCCCCTGCAACTTACAATTGGCACGATTTCTAGAGTTTCCATTACCTTCGATTTTTCGAGAGCAGACGACAATGTTTTCCTACTGAATTAGGATATAGTTATTTATAGGAAAGTCGGAAAGAACGCATGGCAAGGAACATTCATAGCCCTAGTGTTGATGACCAGATCTCTTACCTAAGAGAAGCGTTAGAGCTACGTCTTCTTGAGGTTTCGGACATTGTGCAATGGGCGGACGATCAGATCACTGCACGGGGAAATCCTACCTATGAACTGATAGAGCTCGCGCTGATGAGTGACTCGAATCGGTACGACACCGCAAATCAGTTACTTCGAGTCGGGACTCCCTCCTTGAGCCGCGCAGAGGTGTTGCCCTATGTGCTCGCCAAGGCACATGAAAGACTACTTGCAGATCCTGATTTTGGAAAGGTCTTAGCAGAGGGGATGTATCAATCCTGGTTTCGATCGAATTACGACTTTCCTGACGCTCTTAGCCTGTGCGGCTATTTCGAGGATGCTTATTCATTGGCTGAGAGCGGGATAGTTGGAACAGTTGACCAGATCAACCGAGAGTTGCTTAAGTTTACTGCCCAGTTTCAGGACTGTAACTGGTTCGCGAGTGTGCTTGGCCGATAGCGTTCTCGTTTTGAGGCTGGATCCGAGATTATGGGACTAGAAGACATTGGCGCTAGGCGCTCGCGAGAGTCATGCGTGACTCAGGCAGGCATCGGCTGACGATGCGATAGTAATTGGCCAATCTCACTGGTCGCTACGTCGGCAACCTAGCCAGCGCGTTCGACATACCTGCACGCGTATCCATCGGTTCGGTGGAGAGCCAGATGACGTCAATGCGGACCACTAGGCAACCTTAATGACTGTCGGCAGTTGGAGTTATGCGGAAACGCTGTTGGGTGCCTATGGCACATTGAAGGCTGAACAGGACTCCCTCGGCTCATGGTGACCGAGGCGCGTATTTGGGGTACACAGATCAATAGGCCAAGCTTCTGGCCATTCTTACGATGCTTTCCTGTGTCCATTGCTCCACCATGGGACGTGTGGCAGGTATGAAAAGTCGTGACTCGCTGACAAACTTTTCACGACGCATCGGCATTGTATAGCTGTTGGAGGCAGTCGCTGGTGGCTCTTCTATCTTCGCCATTTCTAAGTTCTTCAACGTAATGCGATACCAGCCACTGTTGAATGCGGCCACTTCGAAGCAGGACATAATCAGCTTGGACAGGCTGGTTGGAGAAACGAAATAGAGACCAGCAGTACGCCCCTCCACCGGCACACTTGCATCAGTTTCCAACAGGATGAGACCGTCGTCGAAAACACGCCAGGACGTTTCTCCCGACTTCAAACCCGTGAACGACCTGTCATCCCATTCTTCATAGCCCTGCTTAAACTTCGCTAAGCCCAGATTATGAAGGCTTTGGAAAATATCATCACGGCGTTGGGTAGCCCCGTGCACAGCATGCTGCTCAACGGGCTGTGGCAAAAAGGCAAACTCAAGTTTTGGCGCGTAAGAGTGCCCACTATACGAACGAGCGCTTGATGCCTCCATGATGCGCTCGTGAAAAGCTTTCTCGGGAAGTGAGTTTTTGGATTTTTCCATCCTGCTCAGGCCTTGGACGATAGCTTTCAACAGCTCTTGGGGATCAGAGAATGAAGCTCTGAAAAAACCTAGCTTGTAGTCGGACACCTCATTGACGAACACAGCCTGCTTCGGATCAAAGTCTGTCTGCTGGATGAAAACCAGAATCGGCTTACGCTTGCTTACCGCCTGGCGAAATTCCTGCTGCGTAACAGAGAGGGCTGGCTGGGGTTCATAGCCGTAATTAGCACCGAGGATGAGAATATAAACGTCGCATTGGTCGACCTCTGTTAGGCAGGCATGCTCCGAAGAATATGTGCGCGCCCCGAAGTACTCGCTCATGATCGGCTTCATATCCAATGTTTCCACGGCGTCTTTGGCTGCGGCCCTGAAATGCTCGAATCCTTTTACCACGGAGCTTATGAACACCTTCATCAGTACATCCTCTGAACGCTGGCACATGTGCGGATTTGGACTGCTGCCAGATGGGATTGTTGCAGCTAATCTTGGTGTTGAAGGGTGGGTTAACGACCATATGATCAAACGCCTCTACATTCAGATCAGACGCCGTACCGTTAGTTACCGCCAGCTGCAATCACCCCTGCTCAAGGCCCTACACGCACACCTTTCTCCTGCGCCTCCTTTACAAGCCGCTCACGGTCTTCAGGAAGCAGCATCCGCGCCTCAACCAGCGAGTCTGCGGCTTTACTCACTGCAGACACATACGCCTCCTTCGTAGGGTAGCGTTCCTCTAGGGAAAGGCGAGGATCTCCGGCCATGATTCGCTCTTTCTTCGTCGCGGCAAACGGGAGGAAGCTGCCTTGGAAGTTACAAAAGCCGCCATCAAAAAACTCGGGCCGGAAGGTGTTCCAACCCGTGTAAGTCCCGATGGGAGCACCCAGATACACATCCCGAACGCCACCCACATCAATTCCGTCTGCATCCACTTGAGGCACCAAGAGGCCGTAACTACCAACCCCCGATTTCGGCGGCTCGTTTGTGAGAATGCCAGAGCTGTCTTCGGGACGAAAACCAGGTCCAAAATCAAGCACTTGCAGGCTATTGACGGCACCGGTGTAGCGGAGCTCGGGGCGCGACACGCCACCGTAATTGGTCGCGGGGATGAGCGGGAAACTGACCCTGTCCGCCGGCACGAGGGTGCCGTCCGCCACAGAAGGCTTTATCGAAGCGGGTGGTGTTGTCTCATCACGTACCCAACCGACGAGGTTGATGAACGCTGCGCGCATTGTCCAGGTGTGTGGGTTTGGATTTGATTGAACCTGGCAAAGCCCAAAGGGTGGATTAGCCGGAAGTGGCAAAGACGGCGGGGCATGCTGCGTACTTGCCATAATAAAAGTGCGGACGTTTTCCGGTTCAGGTGCATCGCGCAAGCCGAGTGGATCGGTAAGGCCAAGCGACTGGCGTCCCTCCCAAAGTTCAAGGGCCGTTGCCATGTGGAATATCAGAGGGCAGGTGTTGTTATCGTTGCAGCGATCCAGCAAACCCTGCGAGCGTCCGGTAATCGGATCGGTTTCCCGGCCATAGGTAAACGGAAAATCGTAAGCAGGGTAGTCATGATCGACCTGCTGGCCCCACGCCCGGCCAGGCTGAGCAAACCGGATGTTGAGCGGCATCAGGCCGCCACCGATATGCGGCATCGCACCATCATAGACCCGATGACCTTCCTCGCTGCGGTTGAAACCCAGTGCGATCATGCTGCGGATGAATCGGCCGGATTGTGATGAGCCAGCGATAATCGACTTGACCTTAGGCCCATGCACTACAGGGTTGGGCATACCGGTATCGTCATGCTCAGCCTGCTGGAAAAACGCACCAACATCCCGTGCGATCGCAAAACCAATACCCATTACCGCCGGCTCCTTGGCCTGGTAAATCAGCTCGTAAAGTTTACCGGGCTGAAAACCAGCGGGTAGGCATATCTGGGTTTCGTTCGGCGTATTGCAATCGCCAAACTTCCAGTCATTCACTGGAATTTCCTGTCTGGGCGCATTTGCCCGCGAACGCACCGTCAACGTCGTGCGAAAGCCATCCGCGAGCACTTTGGTATTGTCGGTTTCAACCGATTTGTAGCTCGTATGAGGCGGCGTGGAGGTGAACCAACCTGCGGACAGGTTAAGGCTGGCGGTCGGTGAGAGCGTGGTCAACTCACTGCGCACCACACCTGTTACCGGCGACCCATCAGTATTTATGGCCGTCGGCAATTGCACCATCATGCGGTTGTCGCCCGGGGCAACGTCCCCCTGCCAGGCAAACGCGATCAGCGTCGTACCCTGGCGCTGTAGAAAACCGTCCCCAGCGACTTCGAAGTTGTTGAACGCTGCTGGACTACCCTGCATATCAGCGTTGAACAATAACATCGCGCGCTTAGAGCCTCGATTTGGCACGTCGAATAGAAGAATGTCATTCGATTTGGCCACGTCAGCGGGACGCAGGATTGCAACATCAGTAGTGTATTCAACCATCCCACGCCCGTTACGGGGTGCAAGTTCGATGTCTTGAATAATCTTGTTTTCAGACGCTCCGGGGTCTAACTCACCATGAGCGCGAGCAAAGACGCGTTCGTAAGCCCCTGTATTCCCGAAGCTTTCGCCTCCGAAAGCGGGTTCGGTCCGCAGGATCTCCAACTGTGTAATACGGGCTTGGGCGGGTGCTGCAACGATCATCATGGAGCTTGCAAGCGCTGCAGCATGAAATAGGCGATTCATCCTTATCCCCAAATTTTCGTTTTTTTTATAGATGGCTTTTGATGCTCTGATAATAATGACTTGTACACCTATCATCGAGTTTAAAGAGAAAATGTTTTTCAAAGCCGCCAGCAAGACTTACGTGCTGCTCGGGCACGGCCGAAGGAAGAAGAAGTCCCTGTCAGCAGTAGTGCGTTTGTTCTGAAAGCGGGTACGCGATGGTTGAGCTTGAGTAAGGGTAGGTAAGCAGTGACTCCACCTCAAGCCCAGCGTCAAGCAACGTCAGTTTTGCTCAACGACGTTTTTTGTGTGCTGCATGATATGAGCAGCCAGCTTGAAAAGGTCATGCCCTGTAACTTGGTGCTTTTCGCCCAGGTCAAAAATCTGTTCGATATTATCCTCGCGGCCTGACCCAGGGTCTGGATAACGCCCTGCCCAGCTAACAAAGTGAGTTAGGCCCCGTAGGATCGCTTTGTCTTTTTTTGTGAGTTCAGGAATGAAGGATGCTAGATCCTCCAAGCGGTGATGGCGTATTTTATTCTCGATTTCGGTGTACCCGGTAATCCCTTTCTGCACGATCAACATCGCCTTTAAACTGATCTCAAGACTGTACCCGACCAGCATCAGCACGATGGCGCAGTATTGGCTTTCGCAGATTCCTCGAACTGGAGCAGGCATGTTTTGGAAACTTTGCTCCGTTGAAAGGACGGCAAATGCCGCATCTGACATGGCCTGAGCCTGGGTTAACCAGAGGATGGGGTTTTTGAGAATGTCGCTCGGCGAGAGGGCGGAAGAATGGTTATTGACGCCTGCGACCATGCAGGCGTGCCCCCATTTCATAGGGCCGAGGGCACTGTAGCCAAACGGATCTTTGGCGAAATCTTGGCGTCCTGCGGGTAGCAATTTTGAAGTCGACGTCATAAAGGGCAAGGCTCTCGCACGTGAAAGATGTTAGTTGTGAACTAGCGTTTATAACGTTCTACAAAAGCTCGCATGGTAGAAGTACGCAAGCCAGCATAACCGTACAGCTTTTAGAAGGTGCCCAATTTCAAGGGCACGGCAGAGCCCACAGTCGTGGCCGCCCACTGGGAGTGTGATACTCCGGATGCCAGAAAATTATGTCCTGCTGAGTTCATTGGGCTAGAGCCTTCAGGGTATCATCGCCTCAAGGAAATGTACGGTGGTGGAAGTTAGCAATGAGTGAAAAGGTGGTGGGTGCGCGTTCTGGAACAGAGTTTACGAAGGAAGATATTTTCGATCCTAAGCTGTACCCCAGGATGAAAGACGAACCATTGCTCAATGAGGATGATGAGCTCGTCGTCCCGGTGAGGAATGAAAGCGCTCCACATTTTCGCCGGATCGGGAGGAAGTCGTTCGGGAGGGCGGTTGGCCGGCGGGAGAACAACCCGACTCATGATGAGTGCGTTAACTTTCTCCATAGCCTGCTTGGGGCAGAAACCAACGGTGGGGTGGAAATTTCGACCTACGTCTTTGCAGAGGACCGCAGCTATGAGGAGCAAGTGATCTTCTCCACGCTACCAGGAACGCGATACGTCTGGTTCAAGGAGGCTGATGCTCGTGTGGCGTTTGAAGATGGCTCCTATATCCAGCCTGACTTGGCTGGTCGCGACGCCAATCGTTTTTTTCCGCGTGCGTCCTGTCCAAATGTGATCATCGAAGTGATAAGGACACACGAGCCTGACCCTGAGACCTTTAAGCGGCTGCGCCAGCTGTCGCTGGAAAACACGCTTGTGGTGTTTTATGTAATAGGCGAGGGGAAGCGCGGAGGGCTTGTCAACAACCATAAGTATGGCAGCGTACCGTTACGCTTACGGGTATCAATGTATCTGATTGCGGGACAGCCTTATCTCAATGGAAAAGCCCTACCGCTTCAAGGTGAGAATGAGAGTACTGAGCATTGGTACCAATACTTGGTGAATAGCTGGTTCATCGCTGCAAAAAGTAAAGCAAATCAGCGTTGATAACTGCGTCTGACGGGTTCCAGTGATGTAAGCGTCCGGCCAATACACCTTGCCTGGTCTAGTCTATATATGCCCAGCTATCGGCACTATCGAAATGGCGCAAGGATATTGTTCCGATCAATTCTGTAGCTGCATACTCGCTGCAGCTCAGGATCAATCGAAGAACGCCCGGTGGGGCTATAGAAATAGGCGAGGTAGAGGTGCAGGTTACTCAGATCGAGGCATCGATCAATGCTGCGCAGCAGATGATCTGTTGGGATGTGGTCTTCAAAGTTGAACGAGTAAAACAGCCGCTCCTGCCCACTCGATAACTGTCCCATCATGCTGCGAATCCTCCTGCTGGCCGATGTGCAGATTGTCTTCCGCGTCGGCGGGAAGCGCTAATTGTTCCGAAGCGCTGTGCTGTGTTTGAGCTAGGTTCGCGCGGGCAGAGATCTGACCAAGGCTGGTCATTCCCAACCTAGTTTTCTGTAGGGGGTCATGTCTTGTTCAGGAAAGTCAGTCAGGTATTCACCCCACTGCATGTGCGCATAATATTTAGTCATCGCCTCGAAATGACTTTCAGCCTCGACCTCCCAAACAAGCTTTGCTTCTGAATGCATAAGCGCACGCGCACTATCACCGTGAGCACCAGCTAGGCAAAAGGTCTGACAACCATCAGGTTCCTGCCAAAGTTCGTGATTCATCTTCGAGTCTCAGTTTTCTAGGGTTGTCATGATGCCCCAAACTCTGACGGCATGCCGCGACGGATCGATTCGCTACAAGAACTGAATCCGAATGCCGACTTTTTCAACAGAATCGGCCGAGAGCAGACTGTCAAATTCGGCCGGCCATCCTGGGCCGATGTCTCAGTGTCTCATCCATCATTGAACTGCTAATTCCACCCCTGTAGCCTCGCTTCAAGAGTAGCTGCTAAGGACTTGCCATGCGTGTCATCGTAATCGGTGGTTTGGGTAATTATGGAGCACGGATTTGCCAGCGGCTTTCAAAGGTCTCAGGTTTGACGGTGATTGCTGCTTGTCGTAAACCTAGGACTGGCACCCATACGTTCGCATCTGGCCAGACTGTCTCTACTCTAGCCATTGATATCAACTCGGCCGATTTTGAAACTCGCCTTATTCAAGCCGCACCTCGCTTGGTGATCCATTGCGCTGGCCCTTTTCAAGGGCAAGATTACCGGGTTGCTCTGGCGTCATGCGCTGCAGGTGCACATTATCTGGATCTCGCGGATGGCCGTAACTTTGTCGCAAACTTCGCCGCGCACGTAGATGCCTCAGCAAAGGCGGCGGGAGTCCTCGCTGTTTCTGGAGCCAGTAGCGTGCCGGGACTGTCATCAGCCGTGGTGGATCACCTCGCCAAAAAGCTACTGCGTTTGAACTCCATCAGCACCGTCATCGCTCCCGGCCAGCAAGCGGCCAGAGGTATCGCGACGATCAGTGCGGTTTTTGGCTATGCAGGAATGGCATTTGCACGGTGGAACAGTGCGGCGTGGGGGGTGCAATACGGCTGGCAAGATATCCGGCGCTTCACGTTCTCTGGTTTGTCCCCGCGCTGGGGAGCTGCTTGTGACGTTCCTGACCTTGCATTGTTTCCTAGCCGATACCCTGACGTACGCGATGTTGAGTTTCATGCCGCATTGGAGCTTCGAATTCAACATGTTGCGCTATGGTTGGCCGCTGTTACATCGCGCATCGGAATGCCAATGCCGATCAATCGTTGGGCCGCACGGTTGAACGCGATTTCCAACCTCATTCTTGACCGGTTTGGAAGCGACGTTGGCGCAATGAAGGTTCAAGTGACCGGGAGTCTTGAGGGTGGCGGGCAGCGCCGTTTGACTTGGCAGCTCACCGCACTTAGTGGAAATGGCCCAGAGATACCCTGTATGGCGAGCGTGCTGCTGGCATGTAAGCTTGCGGACGGCAAGCTTTCACTGTCCGGTGCCTTACCCTGCATGGGATTACTAAAACTTGAGGAATTTGATGCCGAGTTTCTACGCTGGGATATCACCTCTGAAATTGCCGAGGAGATCCTATGACACAGCGACAGCGACAGCGTCGAATCGTCCTTGTAATGCCAGCCTGCGCTGCTGACGTATTTGAAGCGTTTCATAATCACACCGTCCGCAAGCAATGGGACACACTGCTGGCCCATGCAGCTGTAGAGGGCGGGGGCAACCACCCCTACATAGGTGCGATTACCATAAATGTAGGGCGAGGGTGGAAACGCCTTTTTGCCATGCGTACCCGCTTCGTCAATTATCGACCAGCAAAGGTTGCAGCGGCTGTGTTAGTGGAACCAGCCGGTTGTTTCCACTGGTGGGCCGCTTCAATGCGGCATCGCGACATTGACCTTAGGTCGTCAGAGCTAGTTTATACGTTTAGCGTCCAACTCCGCCCTAGGTGGTTGGGGCGCATGCTTGATCCGCTGGTTAACAGGATTTTCGAATGGGAAACGCGTAACCGTTTCGCTGCGATGGAAGCGTATCTGCAAATTCGCGCAGAAGGCCCCAAACTCTGATCACTCAGCATCGTGGCAACAGCGTAGTGCAGCGTCGGTCGTCGAGGCGGCAGTTATTTCTCAATATAAGAAGCTGGGAGAGGTTGGCGGTATTCTGGCGTCCCTATGATTGAAAGGTGGAATGTCCGCTTTCGGCCAAAAGCGGACGTTTGCAATAGGTGAAAAGATATTTCTTTTCGTTGTGAACGCTCGCTTCTAAGCTGTGAGATGTTGCCGCACCGTGGCTCAACGCGCCGACGATGCCTTGGGTCCAATGCTGATTTGCATACCCCCCTGCAACACCATGGAATGACCAAATGCACCCATCGTTAAAACAAGCACTCGACATCATTAATATCGAGCGCAACGCCGCCGAATACACCCAGGCGTTTGACGCGGTGAACGAAGTGGTAAGCGTATTTAGCGAGCTTGACCTAGCCAATCGCCTGTTCGCGGAGATACCTCGAACGGTGCCCGAAGAGCTGGTTGTCGAACTGTTCAATTTATTGGCTTGGCAAACAAACGATAACGGCGCGGCAATGACGCGTGAGGTCGAGACGTGGCTCAGAGAACAGCACGATCCGCGCAAGCTTAGGATTGCCATGAGCCTGGATGTATATCCATTTCCAGATGCCCAGGAGATGTATCAGGTGTTGTCCACGCTGGCTGCGGCTATCCCAGAAGTGGCCGCTATGTGCCAGACGCTCATCACGTCACGAAAGGCGAGCAAACACAGTCAAACATGACGAAAGAAGAAAGAATCACCGCTGGGTCCGCTATGGGTCGATTGCAGCCGGTAAACTTATGCAAATTCTAGCCAGAAGCGAACATCGAGGCTGCTTGGTGGCATCAATGATGCTGCCCTACGATAGCGCGATAATGTCCGATTGGATTGAGCGGACACCATCGTTCTTATGGCTTGAGCTCTGATTGCTAACATCCGCTCCGCAAGGAAAAAGACTTAACGTCGTGTCCGGAATCACTAGACCACCGCACCAGATCACCTCTGCTCAAGGCCCCGCACGTACAACTTCTCCTGTGCTTCCTTTACAAGCCGCTCATGGTCTTCAGGAGGCAGCATCCGCGTCAACCAGCGAGTCTGCAACTTTACTCAGTGCAGACACATAAGCCTCCTTCATGGGGTAGCGTTCCTCCAGGGAAAGGCTAGGATCTCCGGCCACGATTCGCTCTTTCTTCGTCGCGGCAAACGGCGTATTTGGTGAGGAGCCAGACATGGGCCGCAGACACGTTGACGATCAACATATCAGGGCGCTCAATAAAAACTTATCATTAGGCTTGCAAACCTAAAGATGTCGACTGCACAAAACCTGCAAAGACAGTTAGGCATGCTCCAGGCTTCTCAGTCCATCACAGGGTACAAAAATCCAACCTTCAGACTGATCTATGGCTGGCGTTGGATGCACGAGTAAGTCTGGTTGACTCTCAAATGACCAACCAACCAGCGCACATGTCAGCGCGTCCTCCAGATCCACGTGATAAAACTCACGACGGGCCTTGAGCTTTTCAATTGGGACACTGCCATCAGAATTTTCGTAGAAAGGCCGGCGCATGTCGCTAATGCAGGCTGATCGTTTGCATGCGGAAGGGTAGGCCTCAATTGCCTGAATGTAACGGCCATCTGTCCAGAGTCCGCAACTCGCGAGATCTGGTGCAAAACGGGCCAGGAAATGAATTCCCTTTGTGGCCTGACTTCCAATCATGTCCTTTATGGGAGACAACGGCGACAGCCCTCGTTCAAAAAGAAACCGCTCTGTTTCTCTGTGTAGGTAGGGGTTCGCTGATGAGGAAAGAATTTGGCCGGCAGCAACCCTGGAAACAATCAGGTCAGTAAATGCCTTGGAGAATCCAAGTGGCGTATCAATCGCGAATAGCAACCTGAACGAATTTTCGAGATCAATTTTCACTTGGCACAATTCAAGGATCTTGATGGCCAGAATTTTGGAGCTGGTTGCCTCATTAAGGGTGTTGCGCAAATTCCCCCTCCAAGGAACACCGACCAACTCTCTGGCTGAGTCAAGAATCACCAATGCATCCCGGCTTGCTGGATTCCTGTCGCAATTCCAGCCCCCGACATCCCATCCGACATAGAACTTTTGGCTGTCTTTCAAAATGTGCACTCACATTGAAGCTCTTTGGGCTGCCCTCGCTGAGTCGCCATTTAGGTCTAATGATTCTGGATATCCTTCAGGCGAGAGTGTTACCAGATTCAGGTGTTTGATGGACACGCAAAGCCGTACCTCAAACTCAAGAGCGCGGTAGGCTTTTAAAGTGTACCCACTGACCGAATGCACAGTTGGTTACCCGAGCGAACCACAGGCCTCAATATTGCCACAGAATCGATCAAGCCTTCGGCCCGCCGCCTTGCAATTGAAATCACCAGAAGAAGTGCGACATCTATCAGTACCTAGCGATTTTCTCACCGGAGTTGATTTCCGGCTTCATTTACCATGACCCCATTCCAGACACCTTAAAATCCCAGCCTCAACGCTCCCGCACCCAGTCAGCTGTGACTTGACTCACAGTCTCCCCCCTCAACCCCACCCGCATATCCGCCCCACTAGGCTGCTGATACAAATTCAACCCGAACTCCGGCATCACCGTAATCAGGTAATCGAAAATATCCCCCTGTATCCGCTCGTACTCCACCCACACCGTCGTGCGGGTGAAGCAGTAGATTTCCAGCGGGATGCCTTGTGAGGTGGGTTCGAGCTGGCGAACCATGCAAGTCATGTTCGGGTTGATGTCAACGTGGCTTTTCAGGTACGCCAGGGCGTAGGCGCGGAAGGTGCCGATGTTGGTCATGCGTCGGCGGTTGGCGGACATTTGTGCGACGTTGCCTTGCGCCTTGTTCCAGGCCAGCAATTCGGCCTGTTTGCGGCCGATGTAGTCGGTGAGCAGGTGGATTTGCATGAGCTGCTGTTCTTCGTCGTCGCGCACGAAGCGCACGCCGCTGGCGTCGATGAACAGGCTGCGTTTGATGCGGCGTCCGCCTGATTGCTGCATGCCGCGCCAGTTGCGGAACGACTCGGACATCAGACGCCAGGTCGGGATGGAGACGATGGTTTTGTCGAAGTTCTGCACCTTGACGGTGTGCAGGGTGATGTCCACCACGTCGCCGTCCGCGCCGACCTGCGGCATTTCGATCCAGTCGCCGACGCGCAGCATGTCGTTGCTGGTCAGTTGCACACTGGCGACGAAGGAGAGCAGGGTGTCCTTGTAGACCAACAGGATGACCGCCGACATGGCGCCGAGGCCGGACAGCAGTAGCAGGGGCGAACGGTCGATCAGGGTGGCGACGATGATGATCCCGGCGAAGACGTAGAGGATCATCTTCGACAGTTGCACGTAACCCTTGATGGAGCGCGTGCGGGCGTGTTCGGTGCGCGCGTAGATGTCCAGCAGGGCATTGAGCAGGGTGCCGATGGCTAATGTCATGAACAGGATGGTGAACGCCATGGCGATGTTGCCGATCACGTTGCGGCCCGCAGTGCTCAGGCCCGGGACCAGCGTGAGGCCGAACTGAATGACCAGTGACGGCACCATCTGCGCCAGTCGGTGAAAGACCTTGTTGTGGCGGAAGTCGTTGACCCAGTGCAGGGACGGCTGACGGCCGAGCATCCTGACGGCGTACAGCACCAGAAAGCGCGCCACGCGGCCAAGCACCAGTGCGGCGGTCAGCAACAGGATCAGCGCCAGCCCGGTGCGTACCCACGGATGCTGATCGAGCATGTCCCAGATTTCCTGGGTCTTGAGCCAAAGCGAGTGAATATCCATAAAAGCATCGGGCCCGTTAAGCGAAGAGGGGGGCGTGATTAGAACATTTACCGGGTCGGACAGGGCGGCCCGTGAGCACGAAGTGTACGTTGGGCAATGATTTCAAATTGTATCGATCGCTGAAGTAGACTCATCGCTCATTATCAAAGGAGTTGCGTCTTGCACCTATCCATCGTTCAACACTGTGCGTCACGTCTCGGGTTGCAGGCCTTGTGGGTACTGGTCGGTCTGGCCTCGTCGACATTGGTCAGTGCCGCCGGCGCGTTACCGACCTACGGTGAAATGGACGCAGCAGGTTTCGCGGGCTCGCCCCGGGAGAACTACGCCCTGCAGGACTTTTCCGATAAATACCGTGCGACGCTGGATATTTCCGCCAAGGACGATGTGTTTCGTCCCGGCGTGATCAACGTGTACGACAAGGCCAGCGGTGCGGCTTTGATCCGCGTGCAGTCCGATGAGCTGGTGCTTGGCACTGACCCGAAAACCGGCAAGGTCAAAACCAACGTGCACGAGTTGCCCTATGGCGAACAGAGCGTACTGATCTATCAGGATTTCAACTTCGATGGCATCAAGGACCTGGCCTTGATGGACGGGCAGAACAGCTGTTATCACGGCCCCTCTTATCAGGTCTTTCTCGGCACGGCCGATGGTTTCCGGCACAGCGATTCGTTTACCCAACTGGCGCAAAACAACTGCGGCCTGTTCAGCGTGGATGACAAAACCCGCAAGATCGAGACCATGACCAAGGACGGTTGCTGCTGGCACCAGATGTCTACGTACAGCATCCGTAATGGCGAGCCGGTTCTGGAAACGCAGACGGTCCTTGACCATACCGGTGGGTCGGGACTGCCGACTGAAACAGTCAGTCGCAATCAGAATGGCAAGATGACGCACACCACCAGCATCGTCTGGGAGGAAGACCAGCAGCGTGAGATTCTTCTGTCGTTCAGGCTCGCGCCGTCCGGCAAGCGCATTGTGTTGTTCCGCTCAGGGGACGCAAGCCCGGTCTTCTACGCGGCCGTGGACAGCAAGAATCAGGTCGGGCTGCTGTTTCCCCAGGCTGAAGGTGAGCAACTGAAGTACGACGCTGCCAGTCACGTATTGAGCTTCGTGCGCGGCGACACCGCTTACCGGATCGTGGGTGACGCAAAGGGTACGCCCACCGCCATCCAAGTGGTGGTGCGTGGCAAAACCACCGAGCTGAAACTGCTTGCCGAGCCTGCTCAAGGTTCGCTGAACAAGGTCGCGGATGCGTTGAAAGCCGCGCAGTAATCAGGCGGCGGGGTGCTAGCCCCGATACCTCACCGCCTCGACAAACGCGCTGAATGCCGGCGACGCCTGTCGCCGGTTCGGGTAGTACAAGTGAAAGCCTTCGAAGTACGGGCTCCAGTCGACCAGCACTTCTTTCAGGCGGCCGCTGGCGATGTGCGGCTCGGCCATGGAGTCCGGCACGTAGGCCAGGCCCACGCCGTCCAGTGCGGCGTTGAGCACATGGATCATGCTGTTCGACGTAAATTGCCCGTTGACCCGTAGGTTGAGCTTGCGGCTGTCCTTCTCGAACTCCCAGGCGTAGCAACTGCCGCTTGGCGAGTGGCGGATGTTGATGCAGGTGTGTTGAGTCAGGTCCTGAGGCTGCAGCGGGACGGGATGTCGCTCGAAGTAGGCCGGCGAGCCGACCACTGACAAGCGCCAGTCAGCCCCCAGGCGCACGGCAATCATGTCCTTGCTGATGGACTCCCCCAGACGGATGCCGGCATCGAAACGTTCGCTGACAATATTGGTGAAGCCGTAGTCGATGCAGATCTCGATCTGAATATCCGGGTACTGCGCCAGAAACCCTGCAAGCATCGGGCGGATGATGCCTTCTGCGGCGTCATCGGAGCAGGTAATGCGAATGGTGCCGGCGGGTTTGTCGCGCAGTTCGCCCAGCACTTCGACTTCTGCGGCAATCTGGTCCAGCAGCGGCCCGATCGAGCGCATCAGCCGTTCGCCAGCCTCGGTCGGGGCCACGTTGCGGGTGGTTCTCGCCAGCAGGCGCAGGCCCATGCGCTCTTCAAGGCCACGAAGGGTGTGGCTCAGGGCTGAAGGCGTAACGCCCAGTCTGGTCGCGGCCTTGGTAAAGCTCTGCTCGCGTGCCACCTGCAGGAAGGCTTGCAGATCATTGAGTTTGGGTGTGCTCATTACTGAATCCTACTCACAAGCGCGTATAAATTGTGGTGTCTAATCATCCTAATACCTTTGCCCTAACCTGTGCCGACTCATTTTTAACGTCGCCAGTTCAGGACGCATGCAAGCATTTGATTCAACTCTGAAGCAGTCCGAAATAACCACTCATCCGCCAGCCTGGGGCGCCGTGTTTTCGATGGCGCTGTGTGTGGTGGTGCTGATTGCGTCGGAGTTCATGCCGGTCAGCCTGCTGACACCTATCGCGCAGGACCTCGGCATCAGCCAAGGGCAGGCAGGGCAGGCGATTTCGATCTCCGGCTTTTTTGCTGTGTTGACCAGTCTGCTGAACACGCCGCTGACCGGACATCTGGATCGCAAGCCTGTCCTGCTGGGCTTCAGCCTGTTGCTGCTGGTGTCTGGCGTGATCGTCACGCTGGCCTCCAACGGCTGGTTGTTCATGACAGGCCGTGCATTGCTCGGGATTGCCATTGGCGGCTTCTGGTCGATGTCGACCGCCACCGTGATGAAGTTGGTGCCGAAGCAATCGGTCGCCAAGGGCCTGGCACTGATCAACGGCGGCAATGCGCTGGCGGCGACGGTCGCCGCGCCATTGGGCAGCTTCATGGGCCAGTACATCGGCTGGCGCGGGGCGTTTTTCCTGGTTATCCCGCTCGCGGCGCTGGCGTTTGCCTGGCAGTGGCTGAGCCTGCCGGCCATGCGCAGTCAGCCGAACAACCGGGCACGCAATCCTTTTTGCCTGCTGCGCAACCCGCAAGTGGCCGTCGGCATGAGCGCGATCCTGTTGCTGTTCATGGGCCAGTTCGCCGTCTTCACCTACCTGCGCCCGTTTCTGGAAGAGATCACCGGGGTCAGCGTCAACACGTTGTCCCTGATGCTTTTGGCGCTGGGGGCCAGCGGGCTGGTCGGCACCTACCTGATCGGCAGGCTGCTGCACACAGGCCTGTATGCCTGCCTGATCGCCATTCCGTTGCTGATGGCGATGCTGGCCGTGGCGCTGACCGGCCTGGGCCATTCACCTCAGTCCGTCGCCATTGTGCTTGCCGTCTGGGGGCTGATTGCCACACCTGCGCCGGTCGCCTGGGGCCTGTGGTTGAGCCGCACGCTACCCGACGATGCCGAGGCGGGCGGCGGCCTGATGGTGGCGACCATTCAATTGGCGATCACCGCCGGTGCCGGCATCGGTGGCGCGCTGTTCGACAGCCTCGGTTGGTGGAGCCCGTTCGCATTCGGTGGCGTGTTACTGGCGTGTTCGGCCGCGCTGGCCTGGACGGCGCGAGACAACGCGTCTCTGCAGGAAAGCAACACCGGTCAGGGCCGGGCAGATAAACGCGGGTCAATTTCTCAACGAGGTAACACGCCATGAAAAAGATTCTTTTGATGCTTGGGCTTTTAATCAGCTCATACGCTGCGACAGGAGCAGACATGTCTCACGGTGCCGATAATTTCTACACAAGCGACAAGGTCGTTGCGCAAAAAGTGCTGTTCAACAACCAGTACAAGATGAAAGTTGCGGGCAACCTGTTTATACCCAAAGGCTCGAACCCGAACGTTAAAGCTCCGGCAATCATCGTCGGCCATCCGATGGGGGCGGTGAAGGAGCAAAGCGCCAATCTGTACGCGCAGAAACTGGCCGAGCAAGGGTTTGTCACCTTGTCGCTGGACCTGTCGTTCTGGGGCGAGAGCGAAGGCCTGCCGCGTAACGCCGTTTCACCGGATATCTACGCCGAAGACTTCAGCGCCGCAGTGGATTTCCTGAGCACGCAGACCTTCGTGGACAAAAAACGAATCGGCGTTCTGGGAATTTGCGGCAGCGGCAGCTTTGTCATCAGTGCCGCGAAGATCGATCCGCGCATGAAAGCCATCGCCACGGCGAGCATGTATGACATGGGCGCCGCCAATCGCAACGGCTTGAAACATTCGCAGACGCTGGCGCAGCGCAAGAAGATCATCGAGCAGGCGGCACTGCAGCGCGACGTGGAATACAGCGGCGGTGATACGGCCTACACCAGCGGCACCGTACACAAACTGACTGACACATCCGGCCCGATCGAACGCGAGTTCTATGATTTCTATCGCACGCCACGGGGCGAGTTCACGCCCGAAGGCCAGTCCCCCGAACTGACCACTCACCCGACGCTGACCAGCAACGTCAAGTTCATGAACTTCTATCCGTTCAACGACATCGCGACCATCTCGCCACGCCCGATGTTGTTCATCGCCGGTTCAAAGGCGCACTCGCTGGAGTTCAGCGAGGAAGCGTACAAACTGGCCGGCCAGCCCAAGCAATTGATCATCGTGCCAGAGGCCGGGCATGTGGATCTTTACGATCGGGTCGATCTCATCCCGTTCGACAAGCTGGGCGAGTTTTTCAAGAACAACCTGAAGTAATCCGCCTGAAAGCGCTACGCATGAAAAGGCCCTGCACAAGCAGGGCTTTTTTGTTATCGGTCACTGGTGGTTTCAAATCTGCCTAAAGATCCGCAGGCTCATCCTCATCGCGAAGGTGAATGTCCAGCCCCTGCCGACCCGCTGCAAGATGAGGACGCAATGTCAGCGCCGGGATCTCGTAGTCACCGTCGTTCTGCCTGCGAAAGGGCAAGGGCTCGAGGGTGAACAGGGTATCCAGGCGGTTGCCGTAATCGGCGCAAATGCGGGCAAATGTCGCGCTGTCCACCTTGCCTGCCCGGTACACAGGGAAGGGCGCGAGCACATCGAAACCTGGATAGAACAGGATGCCGTGCTGGATAGGAAAGAGCACGTCGTTCAGCGCCCCGTTTACGCCACGCTCGCTGTAGTGGGACTCCCAACCGCCCATGGTCACCGTCAGCATGGCGCGCTTGCCTGCCAGCGTCCCTTCTCCGTATCGATCACCCCAGTGCTGGTCGCTGTGCTCGCCCACGCCGTAGGCGAAACCACAGGCGTACACCCGCTCTATCCAGCCTTTCATGATCGCCGGCATCGAAAACCACCAGAGCGGAAACTGAAATATGACGGCGTCTGCCCAGAGCAATCTGGCCTGTTCGGCCTCGATGTCCGGCGGTTGAATACCGGCGGCAAATACGCGTTGCGACTCAAAGGCAGGGTCAAAGCGGCTGCTGCTCTCAAGACCGGGTGCATCGTTGGCGTCGATTGTCGCCTTCCAGCCCATTTGGTAGAGGTCGGACACCTGCACCTGATGGCCTTTGCTCTGCAGATGATCGACTGCGAAGTCTTTCAACGACCCATTCAACGAGCGCGGTTCGGGGTGGGCGTAGACAATAAGTACGTTCATGAGGGGCTCCGGTTTGTCTGTCATGAGGCAACGCTACAGACTCGATCGGGTATGCTGGAAATCAATCTCCCAAACACTGGGTATGTGCATGAACAATACCTTGCGGCGTATCGACCTCAATTTGCTGATCACGCTGGATGCATTGCTCTCGGAGCAGAACGTGACCCGCGCGGCGCATCGTCTGAACCTGACTCAGCCGACGGTCAGCCTGCAATTGGGCAGGCTGAGGCAGGTACTGGATGATCCATTGCTGTTGCCGGGACCGCGGGGCATGACCCCGACTGCGCGGGCCGAACAACTGCGCGAACCGCTCAGGCAGGCGCTTGCAGCGCTGGAGTCCGCTTTGCTGCCCGGCCGGGATTTCGATCCGGCAACGGCCGATCACACCTGGCGCGTGGCCGCCAGCGACTACGCGACCATCGCGTTGATATGGCCGTCGCTCGGCAGGTTGCGTAACAGTGCTCCGGGTACGCGCCTGGCCCTGTTGAACAAGCACCCGCTCAGCCTTGCCGCGGATCTCGAAAGCGGTCGACTGGATCTGGCGTTGCACACCCGCGATGACGCGTCGCCCAAGCTGCGTCAGCGGTCGTTGATCCATGAACGTTATGTGCTTGCTGCCCGGCATGATCATCCGGATTTTGCGCAGCCCGTATCGCTGACACGTTTCTGTGAGCTGGAGCATGCGGTCATGTCTCCCAACGGCGGCGGGTTCGCCGGAAGCACCGATCAGGCCCTGGCGGCGCAGGGGTTAAGCAGACGGGTCGTGTTGTCGGCGCCGCATTTCGGCTCGCTGGTGTCTGCACTGACCAGCAGCGACCTGGTTGCAGTGGTGCCCGAACGGCTGGTGCGCGCCCAGCTGACGCTCGTGGTTCAGGAACCGCCGCTTTCGATTCCCGGGTTTGAAATGCTCATGCTGTGGCCTGAGCGTTTGCACCGTGATCCGGCTCATATGTGGCTGCGAGAACTGATGGCTTCGGCCATTGATTGAGCCGTGCGGCGCTCATGATTCAAGCCCGCAGCCTGCGTTCGCGTAACGCACTCAAACACTCGCGCCCCGCAGCCTCGGCGGTTTGCATGACTGTCTGGCTGTTGTCCTCGGTGATCCAGGTCAGCAGCCGGACCTGCCCCGTCGCCTGGCTGCCGCCGTGCATGCGAGACAGGGTTTCGCGGTGCTTGAGCATGGCTTTCATGCGGGTGGCGAGCATGAAGATATCGTCGATGAAACCGTCTTCGACGTTGTCGTGATGCTCGATGCCAAGCCCCGTGGCGTCGTGGTCGATACGCAGGTGGTAGTGCATGGCCCCGGTTGCATCCTCGCTGCCGAACAGCGCGATGACGAAGCCTTTGCCCAGCAGTGAGCGCAAGGCGTGCTGGATGATTTCCTGCACATCGGGGGTGATCTGTCTGACTTCGCGGCTCATGTAACGACTCCTGACCTGATGAGTAGTGCAGGCAGTATTCAACGACGGGATGTAAAGCGCGGTCCGGGCCAGGTAATGCTGGGTAAAGACCGCCTTGTTCATGCTGTAAAAGGTCCGCCTCAAAAGGTCTGACCCAGCGAGAACTGGAACACTTGGGTCTCGGCGTCTTCGGGCTTTTTGATCGGCACGGCGAGGTCGAAGCTCAGGGGGCCGAGCGGCGAGTACCAGGTCACGCCGACGCCGACCGAACTGGCCATCTGGTCGATATTGATGTTGCCGCAGTTCTGCGTGGTGGTCAGGTAGCACTTGTCCGCGTAAACCGTGCCGAAGTCCCAGAACAGCGAGGTGCGCAGGGATTTCTGGTCTTTGACGAAGGGCATCGGGAACAGGTATTCCATGCCGCCGGTGATCAGGATGTTGCCGCCCAGGGCTTCGGTGTCGCGGTCGGAATAGTAGATCTGCCCCTGACTGGCGTAGGTGCCGGTGGCGGGGGTATTGCGTGGCCCCAGCGTGCCGTCCTTGAAGCCACGCACGGTGGCCTGGCCGCCCGCCGTATAGTTTTCGTAGAACGGCAGGCCGTCGGTATCGCCGTAACCGTTGCCGTAGCCGAGTTTGGTATGCAGGCGCAGCGAGGTGGTGTCGCTGAGCGGCAGGAAGGTCTGGCCGTTGTAGTCGAGTTTGTAGAACTGCAGGTCACTGCCCGGCACGGTGCTGGTCAGGGTCAGGCTTTGCGAGTGACCGCGGGTGGCCAGTACGCCTTTGTTGAGGGTCGATTCCGACCAGCCGACGCTGGCCTTGAGGTTGGTGAACGCATCCCCCTCGCGCTCGATGAAGTCGTAGATCTCGTCAGCGCTGTAGCTGCCGGCGTCGAGGGTGTCACGCTGGATCGACAGCCCGTAGGTCAGGCGCGATGTTTCGCTGATCGGATAGCCGAGGTTGACCCCGGCGCCCACGCTGTTGAGCGAATAGTAGGAGACCTCGTCGTCATCGTCGTAGTACTTGCTGTAGTCGGTCGCGTTGTAGAAAACGTTGTAGCCCAGGCTCACCCCGTCAGGCGTGAAGTACGGGTTGGTGAACGCGAAGTTGTACTTGGTCTGGTACTCGGAGCGGGTCATGCCAAGGCTGGCGAAGTTGCCGGTGCCGAGGATGTTGTTCTGCGAGATGGAGCCACCCAGTATCAGCCCGGCGCTTTGCGAAAAGCCCACGCTGGCGGTGATGTTGCCCGAGGCCTGTTCTTCGACGGCGTAGTTGATGTCCACCTGATCGTCGGTGCCGGGGACCGCTGGCGTTTCGACGTTCACTTCCTTGAAGAAACCGAGACGCTCCAGGCGCACCTTCGACTGGTCGATCAGGTAGGTCGAGGCCCAGCCGCCTTCCATCTGACGCATTTCACGGCGCAGCACCTCATCGGCGGTCTTGGTGTTGCCGCGAAAGTTGATGCGGTTGGCGTAGGCGCGCTTGCCGGGGTCGACCACGAAACTGATATCGACGGTGTGATTGGCCTCGTTGGCTTTCGGCACGCCATTGACGTTGGCGAATGTGTAGCCATCGTTGCCCAGACGACGAGTGATCAGGTTGGTGGTGTCAGTCATGACCTTGCGTGAAAACACCTGCCCCGGTTTGACCAGAATCAGTTGTTCGAGCTGGTCCTTCGGTACTTTCAGGTCGCCGCCCAGTTTGACGCTGCCCACGGTGTACCGGTCGCCTTCGGTGATGTTGACGGTAATGAACACGCCTTTCTTGTCAGGTGTCAGCGATACCTGCGTCGAGTTGATATCCATGTTGATGTAGCCGCGGTCCAGGTACCAGGAGCGCAGTCGTTCCAGGTCGCCGGAAAGTTTTTCGCGGGCGTACTTGTCATCGTTCTTGAAAAACGACAGCCAGTTGCTGGTCTTGAGCTGAAACTGATCAGCCAGTTGTTCATCGGAGAACACGGTGTTGCCGACCACGTTAATGTGCTGGATCGACGCCACCGTCCCTTCGTCGATGGTGATTTTCAGGGCAATGCGGTTGCGTGGTGCAGGCAGCGCCTGAGTATCGACCGAGGCACTGTAGCGGCCCTGGGAGACATACTGGCGTTGCAGTTCATTGCGCACGCCTTCAAGCGTGGCGCGCTGGAATATCTCGCCCTCACTGAGCCCCGACTGCTTGAGCCCCTTCATCAGGTCGTCGGTGCTGATGACCTTGTTGCCGACAATCTCGATACTGGCGATAGAAGGGCGTTCGACTACATTAATCACCAGCACATTGCCATCGCGTGCAACGTTGATGTCTTGAAAGAAACCGGTCTTGAACAGTGAGCGCGACGCGTCGGCCAGACGCTGCTCATCGGCCTGATCACCGACATTGAGCGGCAGCGCAGCGAATACGCTGCCGGCAGATACGCGTTGCAGGCCGTTGACGCGGATGTCCGAGATGGCAAAAGTATCGGCGTGTACCAGCGGGACGCTGAATAACAGGCAGAACGATAGAAGCAGACGCGAAGAAATCATCAAACCCTTTCCAGAAAGCTGCGACAAAGGCATTTGAGCGCTGCCGATGACACGCCAGAAAGGGCCGGTCCGGCGGGCGCTGTTGGCTGCGCAGCATAGGGGGAGGGCATGTTGGGGACGGTTAACGCCGTGTAAGGTTAGGTAAAGATCAACGAGCCCGGCTGACACGCCGCAGCAGCGCCGGGATAATCGGCAACCACCAATCAAGGGCCTGCCATGACTTCCGTATTGCTTGTCGATGATGATCGGGAACTGACGGAAATGCTCAGCCAGTACCTGACCCGTGAAAGCTTCGACGTGACCTGCACCAACAGCGCTGAAGAGGGCGAGGTTGAAGCCTTGTCCGGGCGTCACGACATCGTCGTGCTGGACATCATGATGCCGCGCATCTCCGGCATTGAGGTGCTGCGGCGGATCCGTGCGCAAAGCCAGGTGCCGGTGATTCTGCTGACCGCACGCGGCGACAATATCGACCGTATTTCCGGTCTGGAATTGGGCGCCGACGATTACGTGCCCAAGCCCAGCTCTCCGGGTGAGCTGGTGGCGCGTCTGCGGGCGATCATGCGCCGGGTGCGTGCGGTGCCGGTGATCGAGACGGTCAGGGAGGTGATTCAGGCCGGAGAGCTGATGCTCTGGCCAGGCAAGCGTGAAGCGCGCTGGCAGGGCGTGACGCTTGAACTGACCGGCAACGAGTTCTGCCTGCTCGAAGAGCTGGCGCGGCATGCCGGGCAACTGGTCAGCAAACAGAACCTGTCGATGAACGCGCTGGGACGGCCGCTGGCCCGCTACGATCGCAGTATCGACGTGCACATCAGCAGCATTCGCCACAAGCTCGGCCCGCGCAACGATAACCAGAGCTGGATACAGAGCGTGCGTAATCTGGGCTATATGTTGATCACGCCATGAGACCGAGCCGGTTGTTCTGGAAGCTGTTTCTGGCGTTCTGGCTGGCTACCAGCCTGACCTTCATGGTCGGTGCCGGCCTGTTCATGTTCACCCAGTCGGGGCGTGGCGATCCTTCGTTCAGCACGGTGCTCGACAACGAAGTGCGCATTTTGCAGCGCTCGGGCATTGCCGCAGGGCAGGCGTTGCTTGATGCCTGGCAGCCGGAGGGTCACAGCAAGGTCGGTCTGTACGACAGCCAGGGGATGCTGCTGGCGGGCGATTTGCTGGAAAACCCTCGCTTCGAACTCGCCGTGCGTACGCGCGAAGGTGCAATCGTGCATATCCGCTCTACCCAGCGCCCCAACCATGACGATCAACCCTCTCACCTCAATCCGCTGATCACCGGCACGGTCATGAGTGCGCTGTTCAGCTGGTTTCTCAGCAGCTATCTGGTGGCACCGCTGATTAAATTGCGCGAGGCGATGGGCAAGGTCGCCAGAGGCCGATTCGACACACGGGTGAAACCCGACATGGGCCGCCGGCGCGATGAAATCGTCGACCTCGCCGAGGATTGCGACCGCATGGCCAATCAGCTCAAGGTCATGGCCGACTCCCAGCAACAACTGCTGCATGACATTTCCCATGAGCTGCGTTCGCCGCTGACGCGCATGAGTGCCGCCATCGGCCTGCTGCGCCAGGAGCCGACCCAACTGGACATGCTCGAACGCATCGAGCGCGAATCGGAGCGCATGGACTCACTGATAGAAGAATTGCTGACCCTGGCGCGCATGCAGAGCGATGTCGAAAGCCTGAACCGCGACCAGGTCGATGTCATCAGCCTGCTGGCAGCCATCGTCGAAGATGCCGAATTCGAGGCCGGACTGAAGCAGTGTCGGGTCAGGCTGCAGGCTCCCGGATCTTTCGTCGCCCAGGTCGACAGCGAATTACTTTATCGGGCCTTCGAAAACGTGATCCGCAATGCCGTTCGCCACACGGCGGTCGGCACGGATGTGGTGGTGGTCGCCAACGTTCAGGCCCAGCCGCTGTGCCTGATGGTCAATGTCATCGATCAGGGGCCAGGTGTGGACGAGGCGTGTCTGCAACGGATTTTCCAGCCCTTCGAGCGCGGTCCGGAGAATGCCGCGCAGGGCTTTGGTCTGGGCCTGGCCATCGCCCTGCGGGCTATCGAAATGCACGGCGGGCAGATCGCCGCACGCAATCGGCCGGGCGGCGGTCTGGTGGTCGATGTACTGCTGCCGGTGTCGTGACTGCGCTCGATGACCGTCCCTCGGCGCGTTGCTTAATGTTCAGCGCAGCGGCGCCTGCAGACTAGCCCTGAGCCCACCCTGCGGACGATTGTCGAGGCTCACGTTGCCACCCATCAATAGCGCGACTTTCTGCACGATGGCCAGTCCCAGACCCACGCCTTGATCGTTGCCACGGCTGTAGAACGGCTCGAACAAGCGCTCGCGCTCCTGCTCATCGATACCGGGGCCCTGGTCGTCGACGTTGAGCCGGAAGCAATGCTCACTGAACGTCAGCCCCACCGTGACCTGGCCATCTTCGGGTGAGAAGTTGACGGCATTGGTGATCAGGTTGTGCAAGGCAATGTCCAGCGCGGGGAAGTCGACCATGACTTCGCGGCTGGCTTCAGTGCATTCAAAGGACAGCTCCAGATGCTTGCTCAGCACCCAGGGCGTCAGTTGCACCAGACTGTCGCGCACGGCGCTGACCAGATCCACCGCTACCTTGCCCGCTGGCGAAGGGCCGGGCTCCAGGCGCGCAATGGTCAGCAACTGGTTGACCAGCCGCGTCGTACGGTCCACGCCGATGATCAGGTAGCCCAGCGACTGTTGCCGCTGCTCTTCGTTGTGCGCTTCCAGGACGTTTTGCGCGTGCACGCGCAGGACCGCCAGAGGCGTGCGCATTTCGTGGGCCGCATCGGCAATGAAGCGTCGCTCGCGTTTGAGCAGGTCCTGAATCTGCCCCAGCAGGCGGTTCAGGGCGGCCTGCATGGGCTCCAGTTCAGCGGGCAGGGCGTTGAGTTGCAGAGGGTGCAGAGAGCCGGCGTTACGGCCACGCAGGGTATTGGCGAAATCGGCCAGTGGCCTCAGCCCCCAGCGGATCGCCAGCCAGATGGCGATCATCAGCACCAGACTGCCGATCAGGTTCGGCAAGACCGTGTGACGCACAATGCGGTTGACCAGATCCGAGCGCACGTCATCGCGCTCACCGACCCAGACCAGCAGCCCGTGCTGTTGGTCCCTGAGTACGAAGGCTCGCCATTGATGGCCGGTCATGTCATTGAAATCACTGAACCCGGTGCTCTGTGGCGGATGAGTGAAGGTCGGGGCGCTGGCGGTGTGTACCAGCGAATTGTTGTCCTTGTCCCAGACCTGAAAGGCGATCTTGCCCTCGTAAGGATGGCCGTCCACACGCGGTTCGGCCTGGGCGAGCGCCTGATTGAAGGCCTGATAGAGCTGCGCGTGCTCCTTGCGCTCCATGGGCATGCGCATCACGCCTTCCAGCAGTCTTGCGTTCTGCGCCAGCTGGGCATCGTAGATTTCCGCGATTTCGTGATTGCTGTCATGCACGTTGAACAGCGTCAGGACCAGAAGACCACACAGCAGCAGGCCGATGATCAGGGTCAGTGTGCGGCGGCGTATCGACTTCAAGAACGCTCCTCCACCAGGTAACCCACGCCTCGAATGGTACGGATCAGGGTGCTGGAAAACTTTTTGCGCAAATGGTGAATGTGCACTTCGAGGGTGTTGCTTTCGGCCTCTTCATTCCAGCCATAGAGCAGCTGCATGAGCCGTTCGCGGGTCATGACCCTGCCTGGTGGCGAGAGCAATTCATACAGCAGTTGGTATTCCTTGGGCGTCAGCGCAACTGCAGCATCGTGATAGCTGACCTGTTGCGTGCTGGGGTCCAGACGTATGCCGTTGTGTTCGATCAGCACCTTGGCGCGTCCGGCACTCCGGCGTAGCAGGGCGCGCAAGCGGGCTTTCAGCTCGGACACATCGAAGGGTTTGACCAGATAATCGTCAGCGCCACTGTCCAGGCCGATAATCCGGTCTTCGGTGGCGTCGCGTGCGGTCAGGATCATGACCGGCAGCGTCGAGCCGCTGTGACGCAGTCGACGCAACACTTCAAAGCCGCTCAGCGTCGGCAGGCCGACGTCGAGAATGGCCAGGTCGAAGCTCTCGCTGAGCAGGGCATGCAGGGCGCTGCTGCCGTCCTTGATCCAGTCAACCGTATAGCCTTCCCGGCTGAGTGCCTGCTGAATGCCTTCGCCCAGTGCAACGTCGTCTTCGATAAGCAGCAGACGCATGGTGTCTCCGTCAGTTGAGCTTCTTGTTCACGCTGGCGAGCAGCGACTGAATGTCTTTCCTGCGCCCGGCGTCGGCCTCTTCACGGCCCGGACGGGGGGGGGCCTGCAACGCCTTGTTCAGGGCTTGCTGTGCTTGAGCATAGTTGCCTTGATCGAACTGATGTTGCGCCGAGAAAAATAGCGTATCTATGCCGTTCGGGTTGATTTTCAACGCCTGCTCCAGCAATTGCCCGGCCTTGGCCGAGTCGCCGAAGCCTATCGGCCAGCCGGGGACTTTGTCATACAGCGCTGCCAGGCTGGTGTAGGCCGAGCCTTGCAAGGCATTGGCGTCGAGGGTCATGGCCTTTTCCAGGTCGGCCTTTGCCTGTTTGGCTTTGCCCAGCGCGCCAAGGCCGCCTTGTGCCCCGGCCCAACTGCTGGTGACGATACCCGACCAGATCCACGCTTCTGCTGCGTCGGGACGATCCTGAGTGAAGGCCGTGGTTTGCGTGGCCAGCTTCTCGAATGCGTCGACACGCTGCTTCTCGGGCAGGCCGTACTGAATATGCGCCCATTCTTTCTGGATACCGGCCAGACGTTGCTGGTCGGGTGCATCGAGTGCCCAGAGCGGCAGGCTGATCAGGCTCATGACGACGAAAGCGATTCTTTTCATGGTATGTGCTTCTCTTGCGCAATGGGTGAACTGTGGTGGCGGATCAACGGGAGATGCTTGCGCAGGCCGCGGTCCACGAGGGTCGGCAACAGGCTGTTGAGCCTGACGAAAAAACGCTCCGGCCACCCCAGGTAAAGCTCTCTGCGATTACCTGCAATGGCTTGGAGCACCGCTTGGGCAACGTCTTGCGGGTCGTCGACTGCCGAACTCAGCGCGTCGTTCAGTGCCTGTGCTGCAGCGCTGTTCATGCTGGTCCGGGTGGCGCGCGGGGCGACGTACAGTACGCCCACCCGGGTGTCGGCCAGCTCGCGACGCAGCGCTTCGGAAAACCCTCGCAACGCAAACTTGCTGGCGCAGTAGGTGGCATACCCGGCATGGCCGATGGAGCCGTAGGTAGAACCGACGTTGACCACCATGGCTTCGCTGGCCTGCTTGAGCACCGGCAGCATCAGGCTGGTCAACAGGATCGGTGCATGCACGTTGAGGGTCAGCATGGAATCGATGTCGCTGGCTGACAGTTGCTCGAGCATCGCGAAATGGTTGGTGCCCGCCGCATTGATCAGCAGGTTGACGCCAGGCACGGCGCCAACCGCACGGACTACTTGCTGACGACCCTGTGCCGTGCACAGGTCCGCCTCGACCCAGTGCAGGCTGGCCGGGTAGAGCTCGAGCAACTGACGCAGCGGATGCACGTGCCGCGACACCGCCAGCACCTTGGCGCCCTGGCTGCACAGTGCCTCGGCGATTGCCAGACCGATGCCGCCGCTGGCACCGGTGAGAACGACGTGCGCGTCAGGCAGCCGCATGATCGGACCCCTTGTGCACGGTCAGCGCAGCACCCGGCAACTCGCGAAACATCTCGGTGTACAGGCGGTAAACCATGCGCGATGCATGAATCACGGCCTGTTGATCGTCCGGATCATCGACCTTGTCCATCAGTTTTCGGAAGGTTTCCATGTGGCCGATGTCCAGGCTGCCGTGAGAGCTCAGGTAGCTGAACGCTTCTGGCCCAAGGCCGAGCCCTTTGCGCATGCTGTCTGCTGCGTGCGTAGCCAGGGCAATGCTGGTGCCTTCCAGCACATTGACCATGCCGAACAGGCCCACCGGGTTGCCACGTGCGATCAGGTCGTAAAGGTAGGCGACCATCAGTTCGATAGGCGCGCCGGGTTGGCCGTTTTCCACGGCGTCAGCCTGATCGCCGCAGGCACGCAGGTCGTTGAGTACCCACTTTTCATGCCCGTATTCGTCCTCGATGTACTCACAGACGGCCGCGCGCAGCCATTCCATGCGCGACGGCAGCCGCGCCCCGCAAGCCATCATCAACGGCACGGTATGGCGCACGTGGTAGTAGGCCTGAGTCAGAAACGCCCGGTAACTTTCCAGGCTGACCTGGCCGGCCATTGCCTGGCGGATGATCGGCAGGTTGAACAGGGTTTCGCGTTGTTCCTGGGTCGCATCCTGCAGGGTCTGAAAAAAGCTCATGACAAGGCACCTTGGGTCAGGTTGGAGGGCGTGAAAAGGGTTTGGTAGCGTTCAAGAATGGCCTCGCGGCGAGGCCGGCCATTCGCGGTGGACAAGCCGTTTGCCGGGCTGAAAGGCTCGTCGAGACGGGTCCAGCTCGTGACGCGGGCGTAATCGGGCAGCGCCTGATTGGCCCTGTTGACGGCTTCTTCGATCTGCAGGTCAGTGGTGCCGGGGCGCGATGGCCAGAGCAGGGCGTGGTTGGACGGCAGAGCCTCGCCATACACGAACGCCTGGGCAATGCAGTGGCTCTGGGTCAGTTCGGCTTCGATCCATTCCGGATTGACGTTGCGTCCGAAGCTGGTCACGAACTGATGTTTCTTGCGGCCTTTCAGGTACAGGTAGCCGTCAGCATCGAGCTCACCCAGATCGCCGGTAGGCCACCAGGCCGGTGTGGGTGTCGTGTCGCCCAGATAGCCGAGCATCGGGCTGCCGGCCACCAGCACTTCGCCGTCAGCCGCAAGCCGTAGCCAAATGTGCGGCAGTGGGCGACCGACGCTGCCGGCACGCTGCGCGTCCGGTCGATTGAGGGTGATGACCGAGGCGCACTCCGACAGACCATAGCCCTCGAAGACCGGCAGGCCCGCCGCTTGAGCGCGTGACAGCAGATCAAGGCTGACGCGTGCGCCACCGACTGCGGCGAAGCTCAGCATCGACGCATCGAACGCGCCCGCTTCGCAGGCCGTCACCAGCAGCAGCAACAATTGCGGAACCAGAATCATGCTGTCCGGGCGGCGCTGCTGTAAAAACATCAGCAGACGCGACGCATCGACGCCACTGGCACCCTGGATACCCAGGTCCTGCTGGCTCGGCAGGCTGATGCGTGCGCCGGCATACAAGGCCGCGTAGCAGCCAATGTTTTCCAGCAGGATCGCCAGCGGCAACAGGCTCAGATGATGTACGGGGTGTACCGACTGACTGGCTTCATGAAGCCCGCGAGCTACCCTGAGGATGCTGTCGGCGCTCAGGCACACGCCCTTGGGGGTGCCCGTAGTGCCCGACGTGAAGGTCAGTTTGGCGGTGCCCGCCGGCATGTACGGTTGCTCGGCAGCACGGCGTTGCCAGAGTGCGCCGTGTTGCCTGTAATCAGAGGCCTGCAGCTCTTGGGCGAAGATCGATCCGGTAATCACCGTGTCCGCCTGGCTTCGTTCCAGGCAGTGTCGTCGTTGAGCGGCGCTGAAGAACGGCGGCAGCGCCACGCAGCTCAGGCCTTCGAACAGCACGGCCAGGTCCCAGAGCAGGGCGTCGGGGCTGTTGTCCAGCAGCAGCGCCACGATCCGCGCATTGGCGACGCGCAATTGTTCGCGGCGCTGCGTAACCTCTTCGATCAGTGCGGCGTAATCCAGCGTCCGGTCTTCGCCTTGCAGGGCGATCGCCCGGGGCTGCTCATCGGCCAGCGTCTGCAGTCTTTGCCAAAAGGCTTCACGTTCATGCGACATGGCAATCAGGCTCCAGTGTCTGTGGCAGTCCAAAGCGCTCGAAGATGCCCATGCTGCTCAGGTGCAGAAAACCGGCACGGATGTCGCCGACATGCACGCTGGGCCGTGAGTCGTAATACGAGCCCCAGGTGTGACGTTCTTCACCCAGGCGTGCCGGATCGGCAGTGCACAGCGTGACCGGATTGAGGCCCAGACGATTGAAGCTGTTGACCAGCGCCGCATTGCCGGTAAAGGCGACCCATTCGAAACCGCCCATCGCCAGCAACCAGGTCACTGTGATGATGCTCAGCCGGGCGCTGCCCAGACTGCTGGCCGCCAGGTTGCCGACTTCGACAATGCATTGGCGCTCGATCAGTCGCCCTGCTGCAGCGTTGACCTGTTGTTCGATGGGCGCATCCAGATAGTTCTCCAGAAACAATGTGCCGGCGCTGGCGTGACGAATGCCGGCAACCGCACACAGCGCGCCGCTGCCGTCCTGAAGCCCGAAAAGCTCCGGCATGAATTGCCTGACGTCGGCGTTGTGGGCCTTGCGAAATTGTTGCTGAACGAACCGTTCCAGAGGCTCACGCGGCTGTTCATGCGCCAAGGCGCGGAAGAGGGTCAGGGTGGGGGCCCCGGCATTGCCAAAACTCAGCGGTAGACGAATGTTCGAATCGATATCAGGCATTGGCGAGGCTCCTCCCCCGGTCAGCGAGTAGGGTGGAGTATCGAAGCGCTTTCTTAACCGAATCTGAAGGTAGAAAAAGAAATCACGACCTTCGGTTTTTTGCGCGCAAGAGGGGGGAAAGAGAGGCACGAGGCGCGGGTTTGCGGCGTTGCCCGGCAAACTTGCGAATGGCCTTTATGCGCCCGTTGGTAAACAAAATCGGCCTTTGTTGGTAAAGAAACTCGGCCCCGGCGCTCGAAACCGTTACGCTATGCGGCTGTATTTTTGTTTTTCGTCGAGGTAGCACCCGTGTTTTCCGAATTCGCCCTGCACGAACGCCTGCTCAAAGCTGTGGCCGAGCTTAAATTTGTCGAGCCTACGCCCGTGCAGGCGGCCGCCATTCCGCTCGCACTGCAAGGGCGCGACCTGCGGGTGACTGCGCAAACCGGTAGCGGCAAGACCGCCGCATTTGTGCTGCCGATCCTCAACCGTCTGATCGGCCCGGCCAAGGTTCGCGTCGACATCCGTGCGGTGATCCTGCTGCCGACCCGTGAGCTGGCTCAGCAGACGCTCAAGGAAGTCGAGCGCTTCTCGCAGTTCACATTCGTCAAGGCCGGTTTGATCACCGGTGGCGAGGACTTCAAGGTTCAGGCCGCGATGCTGCGCAAGGTGCCGGACATTCTGATCGGCACGCCGGGTCGTTTGCTGGAGCAGTTGAACGCAGGCAATCTGGACCTCAAGCACGTTGAAGTGCTGGTGCTGGACGAAGCCGACCGCATGCTGGACATGGGCTTCTCCGAAGACGTCGAGCGTCTGGCCGGCGAATGTGCCGGTCGTGAGCAGACCATGCTGTTCTCGGCGACCACCGGCGGCGCTGGCCTGCGGGAAATGATCGGCAAGGTGCTCAAAGATCCACAGCACCTGCAAGTGAACAGCGTCAGCGAACTGGCTTCCGGCACACGCCACCAGATCATCACTGCCGACCACAATGTGCACAAAGAGCAGGTCCTCAACTGGCTGCTGGCCAACGAGACTTACCAGAAAGCCATTATCTTCACCAATACCAAGGCTATGGCCGACCGTCTGTATGGCCGTCTGGTGGCGCTGGAATACAAGGCGTTCGTGCTGCACGGCGACAAGGACCAGAAGGACCGCAAGGCGGCCATCGACCGTCTCAAGCAAGGCGGCGCGAAAGTCATGGTCGCCACCGATGTGGCGGCTCGCGGCCTTGATGTCGAAGGTCTGGACATGGTGATCAACTTCGACATGCCACGCAGCGGCGATGACTACGTCCACCGCGTCGGGCGTACCGGTCGCGCAGGCAGCGACGGTCTGGCGATCTCGTTGATCTGTCATGGCGACTGGAACCTGATGTCGAGCGTGGAGCGCTACCTCAAGCAGAGCTTCGAGCGTCGCGTCATCAAGGAAGTCAAAGGCACCTACGGCGGGCCGAAGAAGGTCAAGGCCTCCGGCAAGGCAGTAGGCGTCAAGAAGAAAAAGACCGACGCGAAGGGCGACAAGAAGAAGGTCGCGGCCAAAGGGCCGACCAAACGCAAGACGGTCAACCGTCCCAAGTCCGACCTGGTCAGCCAGGACGGCATGGCCCCGCTGAAAAAACGCAGCACCCCGGCTCCGGCTGCCGAGTGATTGCCGTGATCGCTCCCGAGCATTCGGGAGCGATCGACCTCTTTGCAGTACTGACAACGCCTCGTTACACCGTCCGCCAGCTTCTCTGAACCGTCACACACCTCGCGGGTCACACCCTTTGAGTCGCATGCCCGTGGCTGGAGGTCATGGGTGATCATTCCATGCTGGACGGAGGTTTAGAAAAATGACTTATAACTGGGACCTTATCGAGCGTTTGTTGCACGATGTGCAGAACAATGGCACCCCATCGACATCCACTGAATTCGAGACACTGCTGAATCGCAGCTACATCGAGCCGCGTCCTCGCGAGGAAGGCGGAGATGGCTCGACGTACATGCTGACAAAGCGCGGCGCAAGTCTGCTGGCTTTGATCGACAGCAGCATTCCGGGGAATGATCACCCCCGTCAGGTGCTCAATGAGCAGGCCGGCGACCCCCTTGACCCCGCGCTCTTCGACACCATCGCCAAAAAGCCGCAGATCGCCTGAAACCGCTGACACTGCACATGCCGATTCTGAGGACGCAGAGCGTCCGGAACGGCATACCCACGCGGAGCATGGGTACGATAGTCATCGTTGTGCTGAAATGACCATCGTTCCTCACGCTCCAGCGTGGGAATGCATTGGGTGACGCTCTGCGTCACGATCCTGCGCCGCGCACTCAAGGCAGAACGCAGAGCGTCCGGAACGGCATGCCCACTTCAGAGCATGGGCACGATAGTCATGGTGATAGGGCTAGCGGACTACTTCTGCGACTTCAGGCAATCCAGGTCGGTGAAGTCCTTGCGCATGTCGGCGATGCGGCTCAGCAGTTTGGCGCGCTGTTCCGGGGTGCTCAGGGCGGTGATGTCGACGATCAGCGATATCGCAGCCTTCTCGGTCTGGTCGTAGGCCTTGCGGTATTCAGGGGTCCAGAACGTCTCGCGGTCCTGCAGCAGCGCGGCGATGCGCTGCGGGAAGTCACTGGCCTGACGCTGCTGGACCGTGGCCAGGAACAGGTTCTGCCAGCGCGTACGGTTTTCAATCCACGCCTTGTTTTGCTCGCCCAGTGATGCAGACCACACCTGAATGCGATCCTTCTGCGCCTGATTGAGCTTGCCGACCCATGGCGTCACGCGTTTCTCCATCCGGTCGGCACGCTCTGCAATCTGGCGCTCCAGTGGCTGGTCGAGGTACTTGTTTTCGCGCTTGCGCTGGTCCTTGGCGAACGACTCCTGCATCTCCTGCACTTGCTTGTCGTCAAAGCGCGACAGCAACTCCACGGCAGACGGGGTGATTTCCTTCGAGATCTTGGCGATCGCCTCTTTGGCTTCGCTGGTACGGGCTTGCAGCCCTTCGTAAGTCACCTGGTCGGTCTTGACCATGTCTTCAAGCTTGTCCAGCCAGGTCAGGTATTCCGGCAACTGGGTGCTGCAATGCCAGCTCAAATGCTGTTTGAGGCGCACGTCCAGCCAGCTTTTCTGTTCCGAATTCATGTCCAGGTAGTCGCTGAGCGTCCACGGAATGATCACGTCGAGGTTGCGATACGCCAGTCCTACCTGATTGCATCCTGCGAGCAGTGCAACGGTCATCAACAGCGTGACGAATGCTTTGAATAAAGACTGCATGACATCTCCTTGGCGTACTGACGTGCAGTAGAGGAGTGTAGCGTCTGGCAGTTCAACCGGTTTGGGCCTTTAAAAGAATGAACGCACCGCTTTGAGCGTGAACGTCCCTTCACAGCGCGCGTTGTGGCCGCTGTAGACGCTGCAATCGCCGCCGCTCAGGCTTGAGCCGCTGTAGATGAGGTTCATGTCGATGCCCAGCCAGGGGCGTGACAGGTTCAGCGACCAGTCGTTGAAGCCGTTGATCAATCCGCCGTCGGCTGAGGACTGCGGGGTATCGAACTGGTGATTGGCGTACTGCATGCGCACTCCGACCCCCAGTTGCTCGATGGCACCCAGATCGACGAATACCGTGCTGTCGCGGCTGCCGACATCGTTGCTGAAGGCCGCGCCGATGCGGCTGTTGAGCATGCGCAGACCGGCGTAGAACTCGTGGCTGTCGATCTGGCTGGTGTCGGGGTAACTGTAACGAATCATCCCCAGCTCGTAGCCAAGGGTGTTATCGAACGGCTTCTTGAAGCCCATGTAGGAATCAAGCTCCATCCCGGTATCGGAGGTCAGGCCCATGTCGGGTGCCCATTGTCCGAAATAGAAACCGCTCTCGTGGGTCAGGTCCAGGCCGCCATGAAAGGAGCCGGAACCGCCGGTGGGCGTCACCAGACCCTGGGCCATGCTGCGCGTAGGCGTGGTGGCGAGTTTCAGGTCGAAATCGCCCAGATCCCGCTCCAGAACCTGGGCAGAGACGGACTGACAAACAAGCATGGCGCTGAAAGACAGCACATGTAAGCGATGGCTGAGCATGGCTCACTCCTTGATCTGCGAGGAGTGTGGTCAGGGATGGCGTATCGAAAATGGCTCAGGAGCCGACACAAGCCGCGAGCTAGAGCCTCGCAAGCATACCGTCGAAATCAGCTGAGGGCGGACCGTTCGTCGATCCGTTGTGTGTCAGTTGGCCGCAGTGGTGCGTGCAGACGGAATGATCAGCCCGCGAATCACCACCAGCGCCTGCTCGAACGACGGGTAGCCGCTCTTGGCGACGTCCAGTTGGGCGTATTCGGCCTGGTAACGTTCAGCAAGTTTTGGGTCGCTGACACTCAGTTGCTGGGAGAGCAGGGCAATGGCCAACGGATGCTTGTGTTTCGCAGCGGTTTGCAGCAAATCGATGATCTGCTTTTGGTCGGCCTGCTGGCGAATCAGCAACACGGCCTGATAGAACTCGGCTTCGCCCGACGCGTCGTCAAGTGCGGCACGACGCAGCATGGCTTCGGCCAGCTCATAGTTTTCGCGGTTGTCTTCGCTGATCAGCAGTTTGGCCTGCAGCATGTCGTTTTGATAGAGCAGGTGCTCCGCCCGGCAAGGGCTGTCGGTGAGCTGACTGTCGTTGGGGCCGTTTTCGCAGTGGTGCGACGCGCAGCCGCCAAGGTAGACAAGTGCACCGAAAAGCATCCAGTTCTTCATTCGAGCATTCCACAAAGAAGATAACGTCCAGAGCGTGATCCAGCTCGTGGTCATAGTGATATCAGAGGAGAGAGTAGCAGCGTGACCGGAAGAATATCCAGCGAAGGATGGTCAATCTAGCGCCTTGAGCGTCAAGGCGCATAGAGATCGACAGGCAGAGCGCGGTTTTACTTTTTACCGAGATTGATCTGCTTGGACGGTGCGAAGGTCTGGCCACTCACGCCTTTGGCAATTTGCTGGATTTCACCGCCGGACTTCAGGAAAGCCGCAATCTGCGCGTTGATCGAGTCGCTCGTTTCAACGGCTGGGGCGGGTTTGGCTTTCGAGTGGGATGCTTTGATACGCATGGCTGCCATTTACCTTCATAAACGTAATACGGCCAGCCAGAGTACAGGAAACGCTTGATTATTGCTTGGTGAATGTGGCAATCGCCCGAGCCGAGCCTGTACTCGTCGGCTTGGTGGATTTGTCTGACACAGCGCTAACCGACTGTTTTCAGATATAAAATTTCGATGAGAGGCCGCGCCGCTGCGCATCAGGGCAGGCCGCTGAGCACCCGGGAAACTGACGAGTGGAGGCTGTGCCGACACCTTCGGCCACGCAACGCGAACCCGGACTCAAAGTCGGGTAGAATGCCGCCCACGTAATGAGGGTATCTGGAAATGGCTTTAATCGGGCGCTACAACAGCTTGCAAATCGTCAAGCACACGAACTTCGGTCTGTATCTGGACGGCGCGCAGGACGGTGAAATCCTTCTGCCCAATCGGTACATCCCCAAGGACGTTCCTACGGAAGATGAAGACTGGCTCAATGTGTTCGTCTATCTGGACAGCGAAGACAAGCTGCTCGCCACCACTGAAAAACCCAAGGTGCAGGTCGGTGAGTTCGCCAGCCTGAAGGTGGTTGAAGTCAACAGCATCGGTGTGTTCCTCGACTGGGGCCTGCCCAAGGACCTGTTGCTGCCGTACTCCGAAGAGAAGCGCACCTTGCAGGCCGGTGATTACTGCGTGGTTCACGTCTACCTCGACAAGCACACGCGGCGTATTACCGCCACTGCGCGTCTGGACCGCTACCTGGACAAGACCCCCGCCAACTACAGCGTGGGGCAGGAAGTCGATCTGCTGGTGGCTGAAGCCACCGACATGGGCTTCAAGGCGATCATCAACAACAAGCACTGGGGCCTGATTCACAAGAACGAAGTGTTCAAGTTCATGCGCGCCGGCAAGCAGGAAAAGGGCTACATCAAGGAAATCCGCAGCGACGGCAATATCAGCCTGAGCCTGCAGCCCGTCGGTGCAGAGGCTGCCAGCAGCCTGAATTCGAAGATTCTCGCCAAGTTGCGCGAGAACGACGGCACGCTGCCGGTCAGCGATAAAAGTGATCCGCAGGTCATCAGCGGTCTGTTTGGCGTCAGCAAGGGCAACTTCAAAAAGGCCATTGGTGCGTTGTACAAGCAGGGCCAGATCGTTATTCACGCCGACCGTATCGAGTTGGTCTGATACGGCATCGCAGCCTGGGTGCACGTGAGGTCATCGATGTGAGCTGCATTCGACGCAGCTCGCGGCACCTCAAGCCCAGGTGGCGAGCGCGTCTATTTCCTGGCTCAAGCGATCGAACGGCAAGGTGCCGTTGAATACTCGGGCGTCTTCCAGCGCCTCGTCACTGCGTCGCAGCAGGACGACTGGCACAGCCCTCAGCCCAAGCTTCTGCGCCAATTGCTGGTCGTCCATCACGTCCTTTTCGAAGTGACCGGCGTTAAGTGCCTGCTCCATCGCTTGCCGATCCAGCCCGGTGGAGGTGGCGAGGTCGAGCAGCGTGTGCGTCTCGCCGATATCCAGCCCCTTTTCGAAGAACGCCCGGTAAGCCTCTTTGTGAAACGCCTCAAAACCTCCTGCATTCCTGGCAAACGCCGCGGCTTCCAGAACCTTGCGGCTGCGCGGCTGGACGCTGGGCATCTTCATCATCACCTGACGCCTGTCGGCCATCGGCAGTACTGACCGAGACCAGGTTTCACGCAGGTAATCGGCACTCGGGTCGAGCAGTGCCAGCGGGTCAGGACGCAGTTCAAAGGCATGCCAATTGAATTCGAGCCGTTCACCGTAGGTTTGCTGAAGCTGTTCCAGGACGGCCAGTTGCAGGTAACAGAACGGGCAGACGTAGTCGCTCCAGACATCTATTTTCAGGGGACCAACAGTGTTCATGTGCTTGAAACTCCATAACGCTAGTTAACACTGACTCCCTTAACCTTTTAAAAGTCCTGGAGGTGGATGGATCAATGTCTACCTTTGGTCGGTCATACCCTCAAGCGGGCTTTCCCGGCCCTGGAACTTCATCAAGGACGCGCCATGAAAAAAATACTGATCGCTTACTTCGGCACATTACTGGCGTTTCTGATCCTCGACGGAGTGTGGCTGGGCGTTTTGATGGGGCCGACCTACCGTGAATGGCTTGGACCGATGATGCTCGATACGCCGGTCTTGGGACCTGCCATCGCGTTTTATCTGCTGTACGGAGCGGGGGTGGTGTTTTTCGGCGTCATGCCTGCGCTCAGAGCGCAACGACTGAGCCACGCGACATTGTGCAGCGGTCTGCTGGGGCTGATTGCCTACGGCACCTATGACCTGACCAACTGGGCCACCTTGCAGGGCTGGCCTGCGCAGCTGGCGCTGGTCGATCATGCGTGGGGCACGGTGGTGTCAGCGCTGGCCGGTACGGCGGGCTATCTGGCGGTACGTCGATTCGCCTGAAGCGGCGGTGTGCCGGAATGAGCGTTGCCGGCGCGCGACGCTCACCCGGTGCAGTGCGGGAAGGCAGCAGTTGTTTTGCTGCTGCGTTGACAGCTACTTCTGCAGGAAGCCGGCAAAACTCAGGTTGCTGCCCTTGGGGCGCATGTCCTTGAGGAAAGAGTCCTTGTCAGCGCTCAGTTCCAGGCTGACGGTCGGTTTGCGCTTGTCGGCATTGCGCACTTCAAGGCCTTCCATGTGGTCGCGCATGAATACCGTGGTCACTTTCAAATGCAATAACTGGTCGGTTTCAGGCGTGTGCAGCAGCAGGTGCAGCCACTCGTACTGACCTACTTGCAGGCGCGGGACAGGCAGGTCGAACCACCAGATGTTTCGTTTGTGGTCCAGCACGGCGAAATGCGTGTTGTTGACGCCCAGCACTGCGCCACCCAGATCCTGGTTTCTGCGTGCAATGGCCAGCTTTTTATCGAGTTTCATAACGTTCCTGTGAATCGGTGTGTTCAGCGTGTCGGCCCTGCCGGACAACGGTGGCGCGCATTCTCGCACAAACTCTGCTGCAAACCTGCCCCAATGCACGGCAGATGAATGGCAACAGCGGCCCGGAAAATAGTTGAAACTCTTCGCCACCGGCACAGGTCAATCCTTTGTCGAGTACGACATCCGATCCAGTGCGGTCTTCAGACCCAGGAGATTTCCGATGAGCAGCACCAGCGATAAAGCCAAAGGTATGGCCAACGAAGCAGTTGGTAACGTCAAGCAGGCTGTTGGCAAGGCTACCGACAACGACAAACTGCGGGCTGAAGGCAAGGTACAAGAGCTGAAAGGCGAAGGCCAGCAGGCGAAAGGCGAAGTCAAGGACGCGATCAAGAAGGGCGTGGACAAGGCTTGAGTCGATCGTTTCCGGCGCCTTGGCGCCGGGAGCAGGCATTACCGATAACGGCCATCCACGGATGGCCGTTATGCTTTCTGCTCTGCGGGACTGAAACCTTTCATGGCCTGTCCAGTCAATGTGCCATCGGTATTCGCGTATCGGCTCCGTCAGCGCGATATGTCATCTAGGACATGCCGGTTTTCAGGATGTAAGGTTTTCCAGTAAGGGAGCGAGAGGAAGCGCCATGATTTTCCCCCATTTGCGTAAATTGAAAGTCGGCAAGGTGCTGGTGAGAACCGTCAACGAATTCCTCGATGACGAGATGTCCACCTATGCATCGGCACTGGCTTACCAGATGCTGTTTTCTCTGTTTCCGTTCCTGCTGTTTCTGATCGCGCTGATCGGCTTTCTGCACCTGCCGGACTTTTTCTCCTGGTTGCGACTGCAATCGGAGTTCCTCTTGCCGCCGCAGGCCCTCGAGCAGGTCAACCCGGTCATCGACCAGTTGCAGCAGTCCAAGGGTGGCTTGCTGTCGATCGGTATCGTCATCGCGCTGTGGACCGCGTCAGCAGGTGTACGCCTGATGATGAGCGCCATGAACGCTGCGTACGACGTCGTCGAAGGACGCCCTATCTGGAAGCGTTTGCCGCTGTCGATTCTCTACACCGTAGGCATTGCCGGCATGTTGCTGGCAGCAGCAGCCTTCATGGTGCTGGGGCCGCAGGTCATGAACTGGATTGCCGCGCAGATCGGCATGGAAGACTTCATCGTGACGCTGTGGACCATCCTGCGCTGGCCCGCGATCATTATCCTGCTGATGGTCGCTGTGGCGTTGATCTATTACGTGATGCCCGACGTCAAACAGGAGTTTCGCTTTATCACCCCAGGCTCGGTGCTGGCCGTGGTGGTGTGGATCGTCGCTTCCCTGGCCTTCGGTTTTTACGTCAAGACCTTTGCCGACTACAACGCCATGTACGGCAGCATCGGCGCGATCATCGTGCTGTTGCTGTACTTCTATATTTCGGCGGCGGTGCTGTTGCTGGGTGCGGAAATGAATGCGGTGATCGAGCACATGTCCGCTGAAGGCAAGGACGCAGGCGAGAAGGAAGCCGGCGACGGCCTTGGCGAGGAAAGCAGCGAGACAGGCAAGCAGCATGTCTCCGGTCTGGGCCGCGACCATTCGGTGCCGCTGCAGAAGGCGGACGAAGCCTGATCGCTTTCTGTGGCAAGATCGCCTTTTAAGTCGGCGAGGGACAGGCAGTCATGATCCATAACATCCTGAAGATGGGCGATGAGCGCCTGTTGCGCATCGCCCCTCCGGTGCCCGCAGACATGTTTGGCAGCAGCGAGCTCGATACGCTGATCGCCGACATGTTCGAAACCATGCACAGCGTCGGCGGTGTGGGCCTGGCGGCACCGCAGATCGGTATCGATCTGCAGCTGGTGATTTTCGGCTTCGAGCGCAACGAGCGCTATCCCCAGGCCGAGGCGGTTCCGCAGACGATTCTCATCAACCCGCTGATTACCCCGCTGAGCCCGACGCTGGAAGAGGGCTGGGAAGGGTGTCTGTCAGTGCCCGGATTGCGCGGCATGGTGGACCGTTATCAGAGCATTCGTTACGAAGGCTTCGATCCTCAAGGCCAGCCCATCGTGCGCGTTGCCCACGGTTTTCACGCGCGGGTCGTCCAGCATGAATGTGACCACCTGATCGGTCGGCTTTACCCGTCGCGCATCACCGATTTCAGCAAATTCGGCTTCATGGACGTGATGTTTCCGGACATGGACCCCAACGCCGACGAGTGATGGTGGCGTTTCGTTGCGAAGCCGTCAGGCTTCGCGGCACAGTGCGATCAGCGGCTTGCTGCGGCTGTAACGCATGAACCGTTCGCCCAGTGCCTGTGGCAGACGCTGTGCCGTCTCGAACCCCGAGCGTTGGTAAAAGCCCAACAGATCCGGATGGCAGAATAGCCACACCGGCCCGTTCAGCGGTTGCAATGCCGCTTCGATCAGGCCCTGCGCCACGGCTTGTCCGCGCAGCGCTGGCGCCACGAACAGCCCGGTCAGCCAATGCCCCTCTGCGACAGGTGTCAGGCACAACGCACCGATGATTTCTGCCCGCTTTGCAACCCATGCCTGGCCCTTGCTGGCAGGGCGCATTGACGACTGGTGCTCACGGTAGAACTTGCCCAGTAACGGGCGACATTCATCAGGTAGCGGGTAGAACTGGATTTCGGACATCGCGGCGGCGCTTGAAACAGGGGCCTCGCATCATACAGAGGCTGACGCCGTGACAACTAATCGGCGCTGGCTGGTGTCGATACTTTCAGACCCGTTTCTTTCGCGCCATTTGAGGTGAGCATGAAATCAATAACACGACTACTGGGCTGTTCACTTCTGGCGCTGGGCCTGCTTGGGCAGACCGCGACAGCGGCTGAAAAGACCAAGCCTATCCAGTTCGGCGCGCTGACCTGGGAAAGTGGCAGCCTGATTACTGAAGTCCTGCGTACCATCGTCGAGAAGGGCTATGGCTACCCGACCGATACACTGCCCGGCAGTACCGTCAGCCTGGAAACCGCGTTGGCGAAAAATGACATTCAGGTGATCGCCGAAGAGTGGACCGGGCGCAGCCCGGTGTGGGTCAAGGCTGAAGAGGAAGGCAAGGTGCTCGGCCTGGGCAACATCGTCAAAGGCGCGACCGAAGGCTGTTGGGTGCCTGAGTACGTGATCAAGGGCGACGCCGCCAAAGGCATCAAGCCGCTGGCGCCGGACCTGAAGTCTGTCGCGGATCTGGCACGCTACAAGGATGTCTTCAAAGACCCGGAGTCGCCGGACAAGGGCCGATTCCTCAACAGCCCGAGCGGCTGGACTTCGGAAATCGTCAACACCCAGAAGCTCAAGGCTTATGGCCTGGCTGACAGTTTCGTCAACTTCCGCACCGGCTCGGGCGCAGCACTGGACGCCGAGGTCGCATCGGCTATCCGGCGCGGCAAGCCGGTGTTGTTTTACTACTGGTCACCTACGCCGTTGCTGGGCAAGTACAAGCTGATCAAACTGGACGAGCCGGCCTTTGATGCCGAAGCCTGGAAAACCCTGACCGACGCCAGCAACCCCAATCCGCGCGGCACGTCTTCGCTGGCGGCAACCCTGTCGATCGGCGTGTCGGCAGAATTCAGCAAGCAATACCCTGAGCTGGTGAGTGTCTTCAAAGGCGTGGATTTCCCGATTGATCTGCTGAACAAGACCTTGGGTGAAATGAGTGACAAGCATGAGGATGCCAAGGTCGTGGCTGCACGCTTTCTCAAGCAGCATCCCGACGTCTGGAAAGCCTGGTTGCCTGCCGATGTGGCTGAGCGGGTCAGCAGCAGTCTTTGACTAACGCCCTGCTGAATGACACGAGGCGCATAGCTGATAACGGCATCGATGACCGGTATGCGACGCGCCGAGTGGTAAAGCGTCACCGAGCTGATAAGTTCATGTCTGGGTCAATCGATGCTCGGGAGGCGTCATGACTGGTCACGTTCGGGGCCCGCGCGGCACGTGGCAGACTTGCCTGGCATTGCTGGCCTGTCTGTCGCTGGACGCGATGCAGCCGGCCAGTGCCGAAGAGGCCGACGACATGGCGCTGGCGCTGGTGGAACAACGAAACCTGGGCGAAGGCCTCGCCTGGCTGGGGTATCAGGTCGCCTCGCGCACTGCGACGTTTGCCGGTATCGTGCAGGCGGTTGGCAAGACTGAAGCCCAGGAACTGGTGCAGAAGGAACTGCAGCGCCTGAAACCGGAATATCAGGCGCAGTGGGACCGCAATCTGGCAGCCGCATATGCTCATTCCTTTACCGCCGAGGAGTTGCGTTCGCTCAATCAGGGGGCGGATTCGCCTTCATTGGGGAACAGATTCAGGGCCAGAAACACCCAGGTCAGCACCGATATGAAAGCCCGATCATCGGAACTGCTGGGACAATTTGTCAGCCGTGCGCTGGGCAACGCCGAGGCAGCACTGCAACACTGACAGCTATTTTGACGATACGAGGCAAAAAACATGGACGCATTCATGCAGGCAGCATTCGATGAGGCGCAACTCGGGCTGAAGGAGGGCGGAATCCCTATCGGCTCGGTCATCGTCCACGGCGGCAAAATCATCGGTCGAGGCCACAACCGTCGTGTACAAGAGGGCAGTGCGACGAAGCATGGCGAGATGGATGCACTGGAAAATGCCGGTCGCCAGCCGGCCAGTGTCTACCGTGACTCGGTCCTCTACACCACACTGTCGCCCTGTGCGATGTGCAGCGGTGCGATTCTGCTCTACGGCATTCGTAAAGTGATCATCGGCGAGAATGAGTCGTTCATGGGCGAGGAAGACCTGCTGCGCTCGCGTGGCGTGCAGATCGACGTGCTGGATAACCATGATTGCAAGCACATGATGCAGGGCTTCATCGCCAGCAAGCCCGAGCTGTGGAACGAAGACATCGGCGAGTGAATCCCGCGTCTTATCAGCCCCACGCTCCGCGCTTATCGGAAATCTAACTGCTTATCGTGCCAATGCTCGCGTTGGCATGCAGTTCGTGACGCTCTTCGTCGCCTGACACCTCCCTGATACCCTCAACGTTCAGGCTTGCATCAGAATACTGCCCGTCATTAATCTTCTCCGGCTCCTGCCTTAAAGTGCGGTTTGTGCCACTAATGTGCCTTTAACGGTGATAACCTCCTCCCATCTTTATCACGGTATGCATACCCAGCCGTTTACCAGGCCATTTTCGGAGCCCGATATGTCGGTCCAGCAGCGTAACAACGTCAACATTGTGGGCGACGGACCGATCACTCTGATTTTTGCTCATGGATTCGGCTGCGATCAGAACATGTGGCGTTTTATGGCGCCGCACTTTGCAGAGCGCTTCAAGGTCGTGCTGTTCGATCTGGTGGGCAACGGCAATTCGGATGTGTCGGCCTGGTATCCGCACAAGTATTCGTCGCTCAAGGGTTATGCAACCGACTTGCTGGAGGTGGTCAACGAGTTCGCCGCAGAGGGGCCGGTTGTGCATGTCGGCCACTCGGTCAGTTGCATGATTGCCGTGCTTGCCGAGCTTCAGTCACCCGGTCGTTTCGACGGCCACATCATGATCGGCCCATCCCCGCATTACCTCAACGAGGCAGATTACGTGGGGGGATTCACTCGCGCCGATGTCGATTCGTTGCTTGAAACACTGGAAAGCAATTATCTGGGATGGTCCAGCACCATCGCGCCGACGCTCATGGGCGCCTCGGACCAGCCTGAGCTGAGCGAAGAGCTCGCCAACAGTTTCTGTCGCACCAATGCCGAGATCGCCAGACAGTTTGCCCGCGTGACGTTTTTATCCGACCATCGTGCCGATGTCGTGCAACTCAAGAGCAGAACACTCATTCTGCAAAGCAGCGACGATATGGTGGTGCCGGTCGAGGTGGGTGAGTACCTGCACCGTGTCATCGCCGACAGTACCCTGCACATGATCGACAACGTAGGGCATTACCCGCACATGAGCGCAGCACAGGAATGCATTACTGCGATGAATCAGTTTCTGGCCTCTTACGAGAGCGCCGTACATGACCGTTGAACAGGTAAGCCTGCCCGCCACCGAAGAGCTCTATGAACAGGCGCCCTGTGGTTTGTTGATCACGCTGCCCAACGGCACCATCGAACGCGCCAATCTGACGTTTTGCCGATGGCTGGGTCTGGAGCGCGACGCTGTTGTGGGCCGCCGCTTTCAGGATCTGCTGAGCCTGGCAGGCAAGGCCTTTCTGCAGACTCACTGGGCACCTACGCTGCAGTCGCAAGGTTCAATTGCCGAGGTCAAGGTCGAGCTGATTCATGCCGATGGCCGCCCCATTCCGATGATGCTCAATGCCGTACGCCGCGAGTACCCGTCGGGGTATCTGCATGAAGTGGCCGTGTTCCTGGCCGAAGAGCGCAACAAGTACGAGCGCGAACTGCTGGCGGCCCGCAAGATCGCTGAAGAGCTCCTGCAACAGCAGATGACCGTGCAGAGCGAGCTGACTTCGGCGCGCAATCGCTTGCGTCTGGCGCATGCCGAGGCGGAGATCCGGGCTATTTTTGCCGAACAGATGATTGGCATCGTCAGCCACGACCTGCGCAACCCGCTGGCCGCGATCAAGATGGCTGCCGGACTGCTGGAGCGCACATCGCTTGAGTCGCGCCAGGAGCGGATTCTGGGACACATCAATCATTCCACCGACCGTGCCGATCGCATGATTGTCGATCTGCTGGATTTCACTCACGCCCGCGTGGGCAGCGGCATTACCGTCGTTCCTCAGCCTGTCGATTTTCACGCAGTGGTCGCCCGCGGCGTCGAAGAGCTGCGCCAGGTTTTCCCGGATCGGGTGCTGACCCATCGCAGCGAAGGGCAGGGCGCATGTTCGGCTGATCCTGACCGCCTGCTGCAGATGCTCGGCAATCTGGTCAGCAATGCCATCAATTACGGCACCGACGACGGTGAGGTTTTGATTACGTCGTCGTTCGACACCTGGATGATCAAACTGTCGGTGCACAACGTCGGTGAGCCGATACCGATGGAAAAAGTAGACGACCTCTACGAGCCCGTCGTACGCGTGGTCAGCGACAGTGACGAGACCCGTACAGTCGGGCTCGGCCTGTTTATCGTGCGCGAGATCGTTCGAGCCCATCTGGGCGATGTGACGGTTCGTTCTTCGGCTGAAGAGGGCACGACGTTCACGGTGGCGTTTCCGCGTCCCCCGGCGAAATCCGAGGTTTGATCAGGTTTCATGCAGATTGCCGATCAACCCGTGTTATTCACGGGTGCAGAAAAATCGTTACAGTCCTAAACTAGCGTGCTGCGTCATCACATCAAGGCTCATACAGGTTCTACATGCGGCGATCCATTTCAAATGATGTGGCCACGATCAGTCGGATCAGTGCGGTGCCGGCCATCCTGCAGGTCATTGCCGAATCCACAGGGCTGGGGTTCGCCGCCGTGGCGCGTGTAACCGAAAATACCTGGACGGCCTGTGCGGTTCTGGACAAGCTCGATTTCGGTTTGAAACCTGGCGGCGAACTGGACGTAAGCAGCACCATCTGCCATGAGATTCGCAACTCCCACAAGGCTGTGGTGATTGATCATGTCGCTGAGGATCCGCTGTTCTGTACGCATGACACTCCACGTCTGTACAGCTTTCAGAGCTATATCTCGGTGCCGATCTTTCTCTCCGACGGCTCTTTTTTCGGCACCATCTGCGCGCTGGATCCCAAGCCTGCAAAGCTGACCGGTACGCCCATCGAGGCAATGATGGTGTCGTTCGCACGTCTTCTGGCGCTGCAGATCGAGGCCGAGGAAAATCTGCAACAGGCGCGTGAAGACCTGCTCGCCGAACGTGAGGTGGCTGAGCTGCGCGAGCAGTTTATCGCCGTGCTGGGGCACGACCTGCGCAACCCCCTGTTTGCCATCAATGCCAGTGCCGAATTGCTGTTGCGTCGTCCGCTGGATGAAAAGGCCCTGCAGGTTGTGCAACACATCCTGACCTCTGGCCAGCGTGCTTCGCAGCTGGTCGATGACGTGCTCGATTTTGCCCGAGGCCGCATGGGCCACGGCATTCCTCTCAGTATCCATGAGGCGCACGGCCTGGATAAAACCCTGGAGCATGTGATTTCCGAGGTGCAGCGTGTTCATCCGTCGCGGCCGATTCATTCGGACATAGGCGTGCTGGAGCGTATCCGCTGCGATCACGAGCGGATCGCGCAATTGCTCTCCAATCTGGTGTCCAACGCGATCAGTCATGGCGATGCCGAGAGCCCGGTCGAAGTGACGGCAGGTGTGCATGGCGAGCTGTTTGTACTCAGCGTTACCAATCAGGGGGAGCCGATACCTGAATCGGTTCGTGCGCAACTGTTCCTGCCGTACTCAAGACCCATCACCGATGAGCCGCAAGCCGGGCTCGGACTGGGTCTGTACATCGCCAGTGAGATCGCCATTGCTCATGGAGGTACGCTCGAGGTGTGCTCCACGCGTGAGCAGGGCACGGTCTTTACCTTCAGCATGCCGTTGAAGTCTGCGTAAGCATTCTGCGTCAGCCAACGCCTGAGCGCAGGCTGCCCGCCTCCGGAAAACCTCGCGCTGCAGGCCGTCGCGTCGTTCGGTTGCGACAGCCCTGACCATCCTTGTTACAAACTCGTCCATCGCTTTGCTTGCTCATCGGCAGTGTCGCGTCGAACCTGAGGCTCGGGTTGCCATCAAAGGCCTGAGCCTTCACGGTTACTCCGAAGTTTTCACCTTGCCCAGAGGTAGTGATGAACAGTTTTGTGCGCAATCTTGTCGGGGGCGTGCTTGTTGCGTCATGCAGCATCGGCGCAGCCCAGGCGCAGACGCTGCCCAACAGCACCCTCAACAACGGTGCCAGCAGCAACCCGTATAACAGCCCGATCCACCGTGCCAACCCCAACAGTCGCCAGGGCACCGAGTCCAGCGTGCCCCCGTCTCGTGGCCCCAACATCGCGCCGCCGGTGCGCAAGCCTACCCTGGAAAACGGTGGCATCGGCAACGGCTACCCCACGCGCCAGAACACGCCACGTCCTTCTACACCGACAATCGACCCAAAGCGCAACAACTGAATTTTCAACCCGGCGAACCCGTGTGGACGTCGACTCAATGCATAAGGAAACGCTCATGCTTAGAAAAACCCTGATCGCGACATTGTGTACTGCAGCCATTCTGAGCCTGCCATTGACGGCCAGCGCCGCTACGGAAACCTACAAAAGCGAACTGGGCACCGTCACGGTGACGCCTGTTGTCGAAGGTCTGGATCATCCGTGGGCGCTGGCCTTTCTGCCTGACAGGCAAGGCATGCTGGTGACAGAGCGTTCCGGCAACCTGCGCGTGGTGTCGGCAGATGGCAAATTGTCTGCGCCGCTTTCCGGGGTACCGCAAGTCTGGGCGCAGAAGCAGGGCGGTCTGCTTGATGTCGTGCTGTCACCGGATTTCGCCAAGGACCGCATGGTGTATCTGACCTATTCCGAGGGCAGCGGCAAGACCGCCGCCGAGGGTGATACCGCCGGCACTGCCGCAGGGCGTGGTCGCCTGTCCAAAGACATGACCCGCTTGGAAGACTTCGAAGTCATCTTCCGCCAGGAACCGAAACTGTCAGTGGGCAACCACTTCGGCGCGCGGATGGTCTTCGATCGCGACGGTTACCTGTTCATTGCGCTGGGCGAGAACAATCAGCGCCCCACTGCGCAGGATCTGGACAAGCTGCAGGGCAAGATTGTGCGCATCTATCCGGACGGCAGCGTACCGAAAGACAATCCGTTCGTGGGCCAGAAGGGCGTACGCCCCGAGATATGGTCCTATGGCCATCGTAATCAGCAGGGGGCCGCGCTGGATCCCTGGACCGGGACGTTGTGGACCAACGAGCATGGTCCCAAGGGCGGTGATGAGTTGAATATCATCGAACGTGGCGCGAATTACGGCTGGCCGATCGCGACCCACGGTATCGACTACTCGGGTCAGCCGATTTCGGAGTCCAAGGGCAAGGTTGTCGAAGGAACCAAAATTCCGTTCCAGGTCTGGGAAGTGTCGCCGGGCTTGAGTGGCATGGCGTTCTATGACCACAGCCTTTTCAAGGCATGGGATCACAGTGTATTCATCGGTGCGCTGGCCACTGAGGAGTTGATCAGGCTGCAGTTCGAGAATGACAAGATCGTTCATGAAGAGCGTCTGTTGAAAGACATGAAACAGCGCATACGTGATGTGCGTCAGGGGCCGGACGGTTACTTGTATCTGTTGACCGACGACGATAAGGGAAGCCTGCTGAAAGTCGGCTTGGCTCAGTAATAAACTATTAATCGTTTGAAAAAGAAAATTCCCACAATGTTGTGGGAATTTTCTTATGAGTTGCTTGCAGTGGTAACCGTTGAAGCCGTCGGATCAATTATCCTTTGCGTCACGTACCACTTCGCCTGTCTTGGCATCGACGTCGTAGTTCCACTCTACACCCTTGGCGTCTTTCAGTTCGATCTGGTAGATCAGGCGGCCGGTGCGGTCTTTTTCCAGCTCGGTATCGCTGACCGTAAAGCCCTGGTGCTTGGCAACAGCGTTCTTGTTGAACTGTTCAAAGTCACCCAGCGCCTGAGACTTGTACAGGCGGATCACTTCATCGGGACCAACGTCAGCCTGGGCGGCACCTGCAACAGCAGTGAGGGCAACAGCGGCGAAAACGGCAGGCATAAGTTTCATGGGGTATTTCCTTTCTGATTGATCTGTCTTGATGGATTCATCACAGGCTGATTGGTTCAGCGGTTTTGTTGAACTCAGATTATCCGCGCTTACTTAATTCACGCTTAATTATTCAAGTGTGCGAAACGTTATGAAGCCGGTCTCGCTCTGCCGATTCGCAAGTAAAGTTTTCCCCTGCACTTCGTTTACAGGCAGAGCGTCACGTAAAGGTTGAAAAAAACCGGCAGTGAACGTAAAAGGTTGGCCCCCTGCCGGAAGGTGCGTCGCGTCTGTCCAGGCATCTGTCCTTTCGGAGTCTGCTCGATGAGAACGCCTTACCGACCTGCCATGCGCCACGCCTGGCGATTGTTACCGTTGGGTATGGCGGTTGCCTCGCCGTTGCTGGCCGCAGAAGTGGTCAGCCTGGATGCGGTCAATGTCACTGGGTTCAGCGAGCCGGAAAGCACCGGCGACTATAAAGCAGAGCGGGCGTCGATCTTCGGCTTGGATCAGGCCTCTCTGCTGGACACGCCGGCCTCGGTGTCGGTGTTCAGCGCTGCGCTGATCGAGGACCGTCAGGCAAAGCTGCTGAGTGAAGTGCTGCGCAACGATGCGTCGGTCGGCGACGGCTATGCACCAGTGGGCTATTACGAAAACTTTGTGGTGCGCGGGTTTTCGTTGAACGCCGCCAACAGTTATCGCATCAACGGCCGCAGCATTGCCGGTGAGCAGAATGTAGCGCTGGAGAACAAGCAGCAGGTCGAGTTGCTCAAAGGGCTCTCCGGCCTGCAGAGCGGTGTGGCCGAGCCCGGTGGCGTCATCAACTATCAGACCAAGCGGGCGCAGGACGTCCGGTCGGTCACGGTCTCGACCAACGAGCACGGTGAACGTTACATCGCCACCGACGTCGGTGGCTGGTTCGGCAGCGAGCAACAGTTTGGCTTGCGCGCCAACCTTGCCCACGAAGACATTCGCTCGTATGTCGAACACGCCGATGGTCAGCGCGATTTCGCCTCGCTGGCGTTCGACTGGAACATCAGCGAGCGCGCGCTGCTGCAACTCGACGTCGAGTACCAGACCAAAGAACAGCGCTCGGTGCCCGGTTATCAGCTTCTGGGCGGTACTGCGCTGCCTCACGATGCCTCACCACGTAAACTGCTGGGCTACCAGAACTGGTCCAATCCGGTCGGTATCGACTCGCTGAACATGAACGGACGTTTCGAATATCGATTCAATGACAGCTGGAAGGGCAGTCTCAGCGCTTCACGCAGTCGTGTGGTCATCGATGACTACAGTGCCTTTGCGTGGGGTTGCTACGGCTCGGCCAGTTGCGCAGGGCAAGCGGTGCCCAACCACTTCAGTGCCGAGGGTGATTATGACATCTATGATTTCCGCAGCCCGGACGACACGCGTCGCAACGATGAAGTCGAAGCGGCCATGTCCGGCACATTCACTACCGGATCGCTGGGGCACGAACTGACCTTCGGCAGCAGTGCCTACCGCCGAACGGTCGATACGCGCGGGACCTTCAACGAATTCGTCGGCTCGGGCAATATCAATGAGGCGCCCGAGCAAGTGGCCCCCTCGACTCTGGCGCTTGCGCACACCGAGCGTCGTCTGGACAGCCGCCAGTACGGGCTGTTTGCCACCGACCGGATCAGTTTCAACGAGCACTGGCAAACCGTGCTGGGCGGACGCGGGGTGCGGCTCGACGAACAGGCGTTCAACGAGGACGGCAGCGATGCGCGACACACCGAGCGCTATGTGTTTCTGCCTCAGGCGGCGCTGATCTACAAGCCGGTGGACAACGTTTCGCTCTACACCAGCTACAGCAAGGGCCTGTCGCTGGGCGGGACAGCGGCGTGGTTCACCACCAATGCCAGTGAAATTCTTGCGCCGACCGTATCCCGACAGCTGGAAGCCGGTATCAAGTATGACTGGCAGCGCATGAGCCTGACCGCCGCAGTGTTTCAGGCGCGCCAGGCGTATCAGTACTCCAGGCCCAACGATGACGGCACGTTTACCTATGTGCAGCAAGGCGAGCAGAAAAACACCGGGCTTGAACTGGGGGCGAGTGGCTGGGTGACCGACCGCCTGCAGATATCCGCCAGTGCGGCGGCCATCCGGGCGCGCGTTGAAGACAGCGGCACCGAGGCCTATGACGATCATCAGGCCCTCAATGTGCCCAGATACCGTGGCACCCTGCAAGCTGACTACAGCCTGCCGGTGCCCGGGCTCGCCTTACTCGGCGGGATGCAGTACAGCGCCAGCAAGTACGCTGACCGTGAAGGCTCCGTGCAGGTCAATGACTACACACTGTTCAATATCGGCAGCCGTTACAGCACCCGAATCAGCGGCTACGACACGGTCCTGCGCCTGACCGTCGACAACCTCTTCGACAAACGCTACTGGCGTGATGCCGGGGAGTATCTGGGTGACGACTACCTGTTCATGGGCGCACCCAGAACGGCGAGATTGTCGGCCACCGTCAACTTTTAGTGGACGGGCTCTACTGCACGGAGCGTTGGCACGATCGTCGGGATTCTCGTTCCTCACGCTCCAGCGTGGGAATGCAGTTCTCGACGCTCTGCGTCGTCAAGAGGACGCGGAGCGTCCGGAACGGCATGCGACGCGGAGCGCCGCACGATAGTTGAAGTGATCGTTCCTCACGCTCCAGCGTGGGAATGCAGTTCACGACGCTTTGCGTCGTCAAGAGGACGCGGAGCGTCCGGAACGGCATGCGACGCGGAGCGCCGCACGATAGTTGAAGTGATCGTTCCTCACGCTCCAGCGTGGGAATGCAGTTCTCGACGCTCTGCGTCGTCAAGAGAACGCGGAGCGTCCGGCACGGCATGCGACGCAGAGCGTCGCACGATAGTTGAAGTGATCGTTCCTCACGCTCCAGCGTGGGAATGCAGTTCTCGACGCTCTGCGTCGTCAAGAGGACGCGGAGCGTCCGGAAAGGCATGCGACGCGGAGTGCCGCACGATAGTTGCGATGATCGTTCCGCACGCTCCAGCGTGGGAATGCAGGTCTCGACGCTCTGCGTCGCCAAGAGGACGCGGAGCGTCCGGAAAGGCATGCGACGCGGAGCGCCGCACGATAGTTGAAGTGATCGTTCCGCACGCTCCAGCGTGGGAATGCAGGTCTCGACGCTCTGCGTCGCCAAGAGGACGCGGAGCGTCCGGAACGGCATGCGACGCGGAGCGCCGCACGATAGTTGAAGTGATCGTTCCTCACGCTCCAGCGTGGGAATGCAGTTCTCGACGCTCTGCGTCGTCAAGAGGATGCGGAGCGTCCGGAACGGCATGCGACGCGGAGCGCCGCACGATAGTTGAAGTGATCGTTCCTCACGCTCCAGCGTGGGAATGCAGTGCTCGACGCTCTGCGTCGTCAATAGGACGCGGAGCGTCCGGAACGGCATGCGACGCGGAGCGCCGCACGATAGTTGAAGTGATCGTTCCTCACGCTCAAGCGTGGGAATGCAGTTCTCGACGCTCTGCGTCGTCAAGAGAACGCGGAGCGTCCGGCACGGCATGCGACGCAGAGCGTCGCACGATAGTTGCGATCATCGTTCCCGCTACAGGCCTCAGCTTCGTATCAGTGCGCCCGCAAGCTTTGCTATTCTTCGCGCCCTGTGAGCGCCAGGCGCTTTTTTCAGCCATGTTTCGGGGGCGTCATGACGGCCATCGTTCAATCCACTCCGCAACCTTTTACCAAAGGCGACTACAAGACCCTGAGTCTTGCGGCGCTGGGTGGGGCGCTGGAAATCTACGACTTCATCATTTTCGTATTCTTTGCACTGACCCTCAGCCAGCTGTTTTTCCCACCCGACATGCCCGAGTGGCTGCGTCTGCTGCAAAGCTTCGGGATCTTCGTGACCGGCTATCTGGCGCGCCCGCTGGGCGGGATTCTCATGGCGCACTTCGCCGACCGGCTGGGCCGCAAGCGCGTGTTCAGCCTGAGCATTCTGATGATGGCCCTGCCTTGTCTGCTGATCGGCATCATGCCCACCTACGCACAGATCGGTTACTGGGCGCCGCTGGTGCTGCTGGCGCTGCGCATCCTGCAAGGGGCCGCTGTGGGCGGCGAAGTGCCAAGCGCCTGGGTATTCGTGGCAGAACACGCGCCCAAGGGGCACCGCGGCTATGCACTGGGTGTACTGCAAGCCGGCCTGACGTTCGGGTACCTGCTGGGTGCACTGACCGCGACATGGCTGGCACGGGTCTTCAGCCCTGGCGAAATCCTCGACTGGGCATGGCGTATTCCGTTCCTGCTCGGTGGCGTATTCGGCGTGGTGGGCGTCTGGTTGCGCCGCTGGTTGAACGAAACCCCGGTATTTATCGCGATGCATGCCCAACGTGAACATCTGACAACGCTGCCACTTGGCCAGGTCCTGCGTGAGCACCGCCAATCCTTGCTGCCTGCTGCGCTGCTGACCTTTGTGCTGACCTCCGCAGTGGTGGTATTGGTGGTGATCACCCCGACCGTCATGCAGCAGCGCTTCGGTATCAGCGCCAGCGATACCTTTGCCCTGAGCGCCGTCGGCATCGTGTTTCTCAATATAGGCTGTGTGTTGGCAGGCATGCTGGTCGACCGCATCGGCGCCTGGCGCGGCATCATGTTCTACAGCCTGCTGATGCCGATGGGCATTGGCGTGCTTTACACCAGCCTCATCGAGCAATGGATGCCACTGGGCATCGCCTACGCGATTGCCGGGCTGGCGTGCGGGATTGTCGGTGTGGTGCCGTCGGTGATGGTCGGACTTTTCCCGGCGAACATCCGGGTGTCAGGCATCTCGTTCACTTACAACATCGCCTACGCCTTCTGGGCCAGCACCACGCCATTGATGCTGATTGCTCTGATGCCCTGGAATATCTGGGTGTGCGTGCTGTATAGCCTGATCATGGGCGCCACGGGCCTGATGACCGCTGCGGTATTCGGTCTGCGCCGGGGCGTGGTGGTGGATGACCTGGCAAGCGGTAAAGCCGGATAACACCAGGCCGGTTGACACGGCGAATGCCGTTCTCGCAGAGACCGGCGACATCCGCTGCTCACCTCTGCTGTGGGGTGAGTAGCCGTTCAAATATGAGCGCAAAGTTCCTGGCACCCGACGCTTTCAATTGTAACAAGTGATTGTAATTCCGTTTCCTCAAGTCTATCTTGCGCCTCTCTATACTGTTTACGTTATTTATCTAATGTGCTCTTGGGTCGTGCCTGTGGAAAATGTTTCTTCAGGTGGATCATTCGCAGTGTCGATACGTTGGTAGGCGTAATTATTCCGCGTTTCATGTAGGAGCTTTCCTCAATATTTTATTATTAAAGATTTTTCTTACAGCTTTCGGCTGTATTGCAGGACTTTTAAGGTGTATCTCGTGTTTATGCAAAACAAGACTAAATAAAATGATTTCTGTGCCGATTGACTGTTTGGGCCATGGAAGACGAATGTAAGAAACATCCTACAAATTTGCCTATTAGGCAAAATGATGGCAAGGGGAAGTATCATGTGGGTGACAATGAGAGAGCAGGAGGTTCTTGGCCTGTTGTTGCAGGGATGTACGAACAAGGAAATTGCCAGGCAGCTCAGTATCAGTGACTACACCGTTCGCGATCACGTATCTTCGCTGCTAAGAAAGAATCAGGTAAGGACGCGTGCCGAGCTCATGGCCAGGTGCGTATCTCTATTGCTTCCGGGGAACACTGCCCGACCCCCTACATCTGTCGGATTGCGTAGCGAGCCAGCACATACATAATGTGTCTTGTCGCAACCTGTAACGTGTTAATGCAATGAGCACTGCTGACGTTTTGCGGTGCAATCAATAATACCGTGCTGCTCTGTGACTGCTGTCGGCCACTGTTTCCCGGCTGTCTGCAGAAAGGAATATCCGAAACCTGCTCGCACGACGAACTGTAAACAATAAAAAAGGAGCCACTCATGACTGTTTGTTTTGTTCGGGGCGAGTCAGGTGCCGACACGGCGTTGCGGCTGGATCCGCAGCGGCCTGATTTTAATATGACAACGGACTTCCAGCATCTGGCAACCCGGCAGTCCGCGCTTTCGGTGACGCAACTTGCCGAGCAACAGGCAAAGCTGTCCGGCCCTGTTGGCCTGTTTGCCAAACTCTGTCGGCAGCTTCGTTCGCAGGGGCGTCAGGCACCGTTACTCGAAGAGGTTACCCGACTTGAGGGCCGTAAGCGTCAATGGCTGGCCCAGCGCGCCGTACAATTCGCACTGGGCCTGCACGGCCGTCGGTCAGAAGCCGAGAACCCGTTCAAGGGCCTGGTGCGCGAAGACCTGTGCTGCATCGTATTCGATGAGCCATCGCCGCACACGCTGGTCGAGCGTTATGCCGCCAGCGAAGCGCTGCGAGCTCAGGACAGTGAGTACTTCGTCAAACTCATTGCTACCACGCGCAATACCGTCGAACGGCGAATCGTCTTTCATGGTCTGCTCGAACACTTCGACCGGCTGTTGCCCATCGAGAAGAGCATCTATCCGCTCAACTATCGCGCTGTTCAGCAAGCGTACCTCGATCATGAAGAAGCGCTCTATGGCGCGCTGATAAAGCAGCAGCCCATCGGCACATTGCTTGAGAGGCATACGCCTGAGTGGCTGTTGGATAACCTGTCCTCATTTGAACTTTCCATCGATCAAGCGTGTGGCTAATCAGGTCTCGGACGTGGGTATTTATACCAGTCGGTTGATGAGGTTTTACAAGCGCTTCAGGTCTTTTCTAAAAAAACATGTTTAATCAGAGTGCGCGTTAGCGCGCTCGGTGAATGATAAAAAAATAACGGTTCGTGCAGATGCGTTCAAGCCTGCGGCTTTCGCACGGCCGATGAATTTGATTTATAAATATTGGAGTACACCTATGAAAAAAATAGCACCTTTGCTTGTGTTGTTAGTGTCGGCTGCCAGCCAGGCGGGCGATTATTCTGTTACGACTACCCGAACACCGACGTTTATCAATGGGCCTGGTCACAGTGCGTTTTCCCGACACCAATTGAGATTGGCTGATTACCCCCGCGGCGCGGCGAATAACTCTCGGTTGCAAAAGATTTCCTGGACCGCGACTACTTTTCCGGAAAGCGTGAACGAACGCGCAAATCTTTGTTTTAAGAGAGGCGGTGTACATGATTCTGATTGTATCTCTATAACGCCAGGCGTGCCTGGCAGTACTGAGAGGTTCAACAGTTTTGGTTTTAGCTATGCCTCCGACGTCATGATTAGGCACAGCGCTGAAAGTGGACCTTGGCAAAGCAAGCCTGCCGGGCCAGAAACAGTCACCTTTCATTTAACGTATTGATTGTTAATCCCTGGCGAGAACCGCCAGGGATCTTTCGGGGCAGGAGCCAACGTCATGCGAGTCATAAGTTCCGGAGCAGATGCACTGATAGCCGCGCAACAACTTGACGATAAAAGAGCGGCAAAAAACATGCCCTCAATTGCCAATTCCCCCCTCCGATCAACCTCTCCAGACTCTGCGGTGACCATCAGCGGCCAGGCCCTCCTGAAACACAGGGTATTTGGGGGCGCGGACTCTGCTGGTTCTGCGCCCATGCTAGGAAAAGCCGAATGTGGAATGTCCATGCCCGAGGCGTTTTTTTTAACCCGGGATGATCGCAGGCTGCTGGGTGATGTTTACGAGTGGGCGAGCGCTCAGGGAGCTGATCTAGGCTATGTTGATGATCTGGCTTTTGGACTGGCCTCGTACAGAGAGAAAGATGATGGAAGAATATGGGGCCGCCAGAACCAGGGCAAAACATATGACATGGAAGGCCACAAGGTGTTCTACAGTTTTACCGAGTCGCACGCGGCCACCGCCAAGCGTATTACCGAAAGCGATGGGTTAAAAACAACGCGGCTGGATCAGGGGTTTGTTCGCTTCATCACCGACAAGGACTACGGGTCTATAGGCCACAATAATTTTGAGTTCATGGAAAAAGTCATCAACAGGTTTTCAACGGCGGGGGAAAGAGACGAGCAACTGGGCGCAGATTTCGCGACCTATAAAAGCCAGAAGAGCGACTACATAAGGACGCTGTCCAAGGAGAAATACACGCCCGGCGAAGGAGACACCCAAGAAACGACCGCCGTGAAAAAATCCACCAAACCCAAGGAAATAACTCTGGAAAGCCTGCGTGCCGATATGCGCGAGGCGTTCTTCAAGGCGATGGGGGTCAAGAGTTTCTCATCCCTGTTCGACATGCTGTTCAAGCACAAGCGTTGACGGATCAGGCCTGTGCGCCAAGCGACTGGTGGTCTGACGGCGCATCCTGAGGGCTGACTACGCGGTTGCGACCGGTGCTTTTAGCCAGATACAGGGCTTTGTCTGCTTCATGCAGCCACGAGGAGGCATCCGGCATTTCAGGGGAGTAGGCGGCAATGCCGATACTGAGGCTGACCTTGAGATCGCAATGCAGGGTATAGGTCATTTCATCTATCGCCAGGCGCAGGCGCTCAAGGATTTCCTTTGCCTGAAACAAGCTGGTATCGGGCAGAATGACGCAGAATTCATCGCCGCCACAACGCCCGATCAAGTCGGAGTCGCGCAGGTTTTCTATCAGTGCTTCGCTGATACTCTGCAGCACCGTGTCGCCCATCAGGTGGCCATAAGTGTCGTTGATGACCTTGAAGTGATCGATATCGATCAGCGCGATGACGCACTCCTGATACGCGCCTTGGTTACTGGCGTACTTCAGGTCAAGCAGGTCCTTCCATGCGCCATGATTGAGCAGGCCTGTGAGGCTGTCTGTGCGGCTTACCTTGCGCAGGATGTTGCGGTGTTCCCACAGCTTGAGGGTGACCTGATGGCTCAGCCAGCCAATGAAAATGGGGTAGATCACCAGTACAGGAAGACAGGCATAGATCTGCGCCATGTTGCCGTGCAGATTGACCACAGGGTTGAGCGCGGCCAGTGAAATCAGCACGCCCAGTGCCTGTGCGCACAAGCCCTGGAGCATCAGGCGTGGCCCGGCGGCGGCCATGTTATGCATGGCCATCATGGCAAGGACGGTGACCCCGGGAACCGCACTGAAACCCATCGCACCCACCCAGAAACCGCCCAACAGCGAATCGAAAAGCAAATTGCGCCATTCGGCTTCATAGGGCTCGCGCGACTTTCTTGCAATCTGGTAGGCAACATGCGGCCATACCAGAGCGTTGAACAGCGCCAACAACCACAGCCAGTGTGCAGCATTCACGTAATATAAAGACACAGCAACCGTCACAAAACCAACGCTTACACCGAGTGATCTCGGGGCGTAGATCCGCTTGGCGAATGCCATCCCTTTGCGGTGATAGGTGCTCATAGGTGCTTACCGGACATTACTTTTGAATCGGTCAGAAACCGCCACCACCTGACCGAAAGGCTGGAGTTTGAGCGTTCGCTAGTGGCAAGGGAAGTGTATTTTGCCTGGAGGTGTCAAATAGCTACATGGTGAGGAAAGATCACTGTTTAAAAGTCAATTAAATGACAGAAACAGTGCTAAAGCCTGTTCAAAAATATGACGATATATAATTCAACACACGGTAAATAACCGGGGCAGGGTGTCTGGGTGTTTGCAGACACACTGCCCGGCGAGTTCAATAAAGCGACAGTCAGGCGGTTATAACGGTGCCTTGTTTTTCTGAATGCTGGTCATCCATGCGACGGCAATGGACAGCAGCGCAACAACAGCGGCGACATACCCTACGGCACCCAGGCCCAGATGCTCGATGGTAAGGCCTCCGATGATCGAGCCCAGGCCGATGCCAGCATTGGCGGCCGAGACATTCAGGGTCCCTGCCAGTGCCTGGGCCTGAGGCGCTGCTTTCATCACCCTGATCTGGCAGATCGGAAACAGCGCCGTATGCGCGATGCCCCAAATCACCAGCACCACGGCCAGCAGCGGCATGGAGCCTGCGGCGGGTACGCTTGCGGTCATGCCCAGTGCGAGCAGCAGCGCAAAGGCCATGGTCGAGCCGAGGGGGCTGCGGTCCACATAACGTCCCCCCAGTGCATTACCGATCAGGCCGACCGCGCCGAAGCCCATCAACCACCATCCCACTTGAGCCGATTCGATGCCTGCGATGCGTTCCAGCGTGTCAGCCAGGTAGGTATAGGCACCGAACATGGCCGTGAACAGCAGGATGGACAGCAGCAGGTTGAAGAGGAAAAACGGATCCCGGAGAATTTTTGCCTGCTCGGCGAGGCCGACCTTTGCAGTAGGTTCGATACGGGGCATCGACAGTGCCAGCAACAGGGCCATCAACGCTGATAGCAGCGTCAGCGCCCAGAATGCGCCGCGCCAGCCCACGGCATCGGCAAATACTGTACCCAGCGGAATACCGAACAGCATGGCAGCCGAGATGCCGAGGTACACCTGCGCAACGGCCTTGCCGGCGCGCTTGGGTCCGGCCAGCAGACTTGCCGTTTCACTGGCCGTGCCCCAGAACACCGGCAAGGCCAATGCCGGAATGAACCGCGCCAGCGCCAGCACCCAGATGTTGCTCGACACCGCCGCCAGTGCGTTGGAGGCGGCGAAGATCAGCAGAATGACGATGAACGTGCGCTTGCGGTCCAGGTGCGAGAGCATGGCCGTTAGCGGTGGGCCAAAGAGCATCACCGTGAAGGCGAACAGCGTCACCAGCAAACCGGCAGTTGATATGGAAATTCCCAGATCGCGGGCCATTGAAGGCAGCAGACCGATAATGAGAAATTCTGTGGTGACGATCACGAAGCCGGCCAGGGCCAGAATCGCGATGGACAAACCGGCACCGGTCGAGCTTTCGCTGCGGGTGCCGGCAGCAGTGGTTTCCAGAGAAGGCATGGTACAGACCCCGTAAAAAATAAGTCCGCCAGCTTATTGCAGAAAAGAATTCCTATCTTTGGTAAATTTTCCCTGCATTATGGATTGAATTTCACCAATCGAGGTTTCATGTGCTGTCGACTGACCGCCTCAAAGGTATCGAAACGTTCGTTGCCGTTGCCAACGCGGGAAGCTTTACCGCAGCCGCTGAACGCTTGAACCTGACCAATTCTGCGGTCAGTAAAAGTGTGGCGCGCCTGGAAAGTCGTCTCGGCATGCGCCTGTTCGAGCGGACTACTCGCAGTCTGGCGCTGACGGAGGAGGGCGCGGCCTATCACACCGTGTGCGTGCGGATGCTTGCCGACCTGGAGGCTGCTGAAACTGCGCTGGCGGCTCAACGCACAGAGCCCGCCGGACAATTGCGCATCGATCTGCCTGCGACCTTCGGCCGTTTGCATGCGCTGCCGTTGATTCTTGCCTTCACCGGGCAGCATCACAAGTTGCGCCCGCGAATAACCTTCACCGACCGTTTCGTCGATATCCTTGAAGAGGGCATCGACCTGGCCGTGCGTATCGGTGGTCCACGGGTCTGGCCCGCAGGCGTCGCGCACCGGTATCTGGGCACCGAGCGGGTGATCTTCTGCGCTGCACCGGCGTATCTGCAGCGTCACGGCACCCCGCATACGTTCGAGGACCTGGCCAGTCATGCCTGCATTCTGTTTGGCCGTGGCGATGGCAGTACCAGCCCCTGGCTGTTTGTCGATGAGCAGGGGCAGCGGGAGGCACGCGCTGTAGAAGCACGACTGGTTATCGGCAACGCAGAGGCCCAGGTGGCAGCGGTGACGTCGGCATGGGGAATTGCCCAGCTGGCAACCTGGTTGATCAGGGAGCAGCTGCAGCGCGGCGAATTGGTGGAGATCCTCCCGCAACTGGCCACCGATGGCCTGGCCTTGCACCTGGCCTGGCCGCGTAACCGCGAGTCCCTGCCCAAGGTGCAGGTGCTGGTCGAGCGGTTGTCAGAGGCGTTGCGGGTGGACTGAGTCGTATCGGACCGGCTGACCGGTCCGCGCAGATCACTGGCCGATGACAGTCTTCACCAGCGCAGCATGCTCTTTCGGATTCTTTGCATTGGAGACCACGTTCAGCACCGCTGCGCGGGTACCCGATGCAGCGACGATCGATGTGCTCAGCACCTGGGCGTCGCTCATGGTCGCTGAGGTGTCCAGCTGGCGCACACCAAGACCGTTCTTCTTGACGATCTTCTTGTCACCCAGTTTTTTGAAGTCTTTGTAGCCGGTACTCTGCTGGGCAAGGATGCCGGTGACCAGTCCATCAAGTACTACACCGTCGTTATCGCTGGCCTGCACGCCCATTGGCATCGGCGTTTCGGTAACGATCAACACGCGCTTTTCAGCCGCATTGGTGTACAGCGACCCCGTCACACCCTGGGCCTTGGCTTTTGCGTCAATCTCGGGCATCTCGCCCTGTACGTAGCCCGCAGGAATGGTGAAGGTCAGTTTGCCGCCCAGCAGTGAAGCGTTTTGCACCGCAGCAGCGGTGGGCGCAGCAGCCTGCGGCTTGGTGGCAGCCTGAACGCTGACCATGCTCTGACATGCTGTCAGTGCGACACACACAGCGATTGCCTTGAAACCGAAAGAACGCATGGAAATTCCTTTTTTGTCTGTTAATGACACAGGCGTTTGCGCCTGAGGCATGTGAGTGACCGGGCAGGTAAAAGTGCCCATAAAAAAACGACCAGTCCGATCACTCAGGCTGGCCGTCGTTTTGCTGCGTTACGCTTATTCGGCGATTTGCAGTTTGCGCGACTCGGTGTAGACGTAACGCACTTTTTCATACTCGAACGGCGAGTTGAGCTGGCCGTAACGGAAGCTGGTGACGTAACGGCGATCAATGGCGCGCAACACGGTGATTTCCGGATGGTCGTTGCTGACTTCGGCCACGTTCAGGAAGTTGATCTGGTTTTCAGCCGTGTAGTCGAACAGCATGCCACCGGTGTCACGCAGGTTCGATGGACCGAACAATGGCAACACCAGATAAGGCCCTGCAGGCACACCGTAGAAGCCCAGCGTCTGGCCGAAGTCTTCGCTCTGACGCGGCAGGCCCATCATGGTCGCCGGGTCCCACAGACCGGCGATGCCGATGGTGGTGTTGAGCAGCAGACGGCCAGTGGTGTCCAGCGAGCGCTCGCCCTTGAACTGCAGCAGGCTGTTCAGCAGGTTGGAGACATCGCCCAGGTTGCTGAAAAAGTTGCTCACACCGCTGCGCACGAAGCCAGGGGTGATGTAGCGGTAGCCGTCCACGACCGGCAGGAATACCCATTCATCGAAACGGTAGTTGAAGTGGTAAACCCGGCGGTTCCAGGATTCCAGCGGATCATAGACTTCCAGTGCGTTGATGGAGGCGCGCTCGAACTCACGCTGATCCAGCCCCGGGTTGAATTGCAGCGACTTCAGCGGCTGGGTGAAACCGTCAGCATCGGTCTGACGAGCCACAGTGGCCGGGTGCTGAGCCTTGTTGCTGGTATCCGCGTCAGCGGCCTGGACTGTGCCGGCACAGAGCAGAGCGGCAAGAAGTAAAAGACGTTTAGCCACGGAAAAACTCCAGCATGGCGTCGGTGTTGACGCGGTAATTAAGGTTGCCGCAATGCCCGCCGTACGGGTAAACGGTCAGGCGATCGCCAAAGGTCTTGCGCAGGAAGCCGAGGTCACCCGAGCCCAGAATCACGTCGTCGGCGTTGTGCATGACGGCAATCTTGGTGTTGCTGTGCAGGTAATCCTTGAGGGCGTAGAGGCTGACCTGGTCGACCAGTTGCAGAAGGCTACCGCCGTCGGTGCGTGCGCGCCACATCGGGATGACCTGTTCGGTCAGGTAGCAATCGAAGTCGCACTGCAGGGCACGCTTGAGGAATGGCGTCAGACTGGTGCCTTCGGTGATCGGGAATTTCGGTGGCGTGATCAGACCGCGACGGTTGATCAGGTCGGAGGTGAACGCGATATCCGCCGACGAGAAGCGGAACGAGGTACCGATCAGCATCGCCATCTGTTCATTGGTCAGGTGCTGCTTGGACTGCTGGAAGTCGAACAGCAGTGCATCGTTGAGGTCGATGTAGCCCTTCTGGCGGAAGTAGCGAGTCAGCTTGGCCAGCACCAGTTCATAGAACGTAGTGGTGTTGTTGATGCCCTTGACGTTGGTTTGCACCAGTTTGTCGAGGTTGCTGATCGAGGTGTAGAGATTGACCGGCGGGTTGAGCAGCAGGACTTTCTTGAAGTTGAAGCTGCGACGGGTTTCGTCCAGCTTGCTGACGAATGCAGCATTCAGTGCGCCGAGGCTGTAACCGGTCAGGTAATAGTCGGTTACCGGCAGTTGCGCCTGCTGAGCCCGAATGGCCTGCATGACGCGATAAATGTCTTCTGCGTCGTCGGTGGAGACGCCGGGAGTCGCAAAGCGCGAGGCCGAGCTCATGAAGTCATAGCTGGTGGGCGAAGACAGCTGCACGACGTGGTAGCCCGCGCCGTAATAGAGCTTTTTCAGGAATTCATTGATGGTGCTGTTATACGGCGCGCCGGTGCCGGCGATCAGGAAGATCAGCGGGGCAGCGTGGTCTTGTTTGGCCAGGCGATAGTGTAACTTTTTCACTGCCCAGAAGTTGTCGGGCAGGGTGAACTCGCGCTCGGGATGCAGGTTCAGGGTGTAGACATCCTGATCGATATCTTCATCGTCAGGCAGGTCGGGGCGCAGATCGGGCGGTGTGGTCGCAATGGTCGCTTCAAACGGATTAGTCAGCGGGTAGCCATAGGTGGCGGAGTCGACATTGGTTGCCAGAGCGGACGCACTTAAACACAAGCCACCTATAACGGTGGCGAGGCGCAGAAAACGGAGCATGACTAAATCCCTTGGGAAAGAAGTGCTGATGAGATACGCAGGCTATGACCAAGGTGTAGTGCCAAAGTGCCCCATCCACCGGTTAACCCTGTAAATATGACGGAACAATACACGTTCTTTGGATTTTGCAATGCAGATATGCGGTTTATTTTTGCATGGCTAGTGTATTTGCTGCCCCGGCGCGACGTTTACACGGGCTGGGAACGGTAGGCAGGCCCTGGCCTGGCGGCGAATTTTCCGGCTTGCGGAAAGCACAAAGGAGAGCCGTAGCTCTCCTCCAATGTGGTTCACGTGCTCTTTTTATTGTTATAGGGCGGCCTGTTATTGTTGTTGGCGGCCAGTCCCTTTACAGCGTTGTTGTGCGACCCCCATCCGGGGTCAAGAGCAAACGTATTTTTTTGAGCGCTGATTCGCTTTAATCACCTGTCTGCACAACGGGTTGATCCCACCGGTTCTGGAGCTACCTGACGGTAGTTTTATTGTTCTCGGTCCGGTCGCGAGGCCTTCCATTGAAAGGTCCCTGTAAAGCGGGTCCACTCCAAAAAAATCTGTTAGCTGCGCCTCTGTCCGTTTTGTTCTTGTTGTGTCAGAGCCGTTACGTCTTATTTTTATTGGTTTGCTGCATCATTTCTTGTTTTTGTTGTACCAGAGATATAGCAGGACCCGTGCCAGTTTTTGAAATTCCTTTTAAATCAGTTATTTATGAATTCTGATGGTTGTCAGTTAGTCATAGAGCCGGAAAAAATGTTTCCGTGTTACCCGTTCACGGTGGTGATCGTAAACCTGCGGTAACACATCGTGTTTCCTTCGCAGTATGAGCCGGAATGGTGCGCCGCAAGTCTCTGTCGTCTATACGACGATGGTATGGGGGCCGGCGCTCGCCATTGGACAAAACGGTGCGTCTCCTGCCGTTGATGGCTGGATCGAGGCGTTTTTCGCTGTGCGTTGTCGTTGATGGCTCGATGTTGTCGTTTCCCATTGCCCCGGTGTCGCAGACAGAGCATGCCCGCCTGTCCGGCAGGTCGATGATCAGTGTGGCGTTGCAGTGCGTTTGATTGCGCGCGGCAGCGATAAAAACGTGCAAGGCGCCGCGTGCCCCAAGGTCGGGCGCGGGGCGGTCTGGAGAACAACGTTAACCATGCCCCGACACCCGTCGGTGCAGACTTCCGGGGAAGCGACAATGATGATGCGAAAAATACTGGGGGCGGGTGCCGCTCTGGTACTTGCGGTCAGCTCCACGCTGGCGGTTGCTGAAACCAAGACCCTGACCATCGGCTATGTGGAAGGCTGGTCCGACAGTGTCGCCACCACCTTCGTGGCCTCCGAAGTGATCAAGCAAAAGCTTGGTTATGACGTCAAGTTGCAGTCTGTCGCTGCAGGGATCATGTGGCAGGCGGTGGCCACCGACAAGCTCGACCTGATGCTGTCTGCGTGGCTTCCAGGCACGCATGGCGAGTACTACGCCAAGTACAAGGACCAGGTCGTCAACTATGGCCCCAACTTCAAGGACGCCAAGATTGGCCTGATCGTGCCTGAATACGTGAAGGCCAAAACCATCGAAGACCTGAAGACCGATGCTTCCTTCAACAAGAGGATCACCGGGATCGATGCGGGCTCGGGCGTGATGCTCAAGACCGATCAGGCTATCAAGGACTATGGTCTGGACGGCTATAAACTGCAGGCGAGCTCCGGCGCAGGCATGATTGCCGAGCTGACCCGCGCCGAGAAGGCGAAGAAATCCATCGTCGTCACCGGCTGGGTGCCGCACTGGATGTTCGCCAAATGGAAGCTGCGTTTCCTCGATGACCCGAAAGGTGTCTACGGTGAGGCTGAAACCGTAGACAACGTTGGCAGCCTGGGCCTGGAGAAAAAAGCCCCTGAGGTCGTGGCCTTCCTGAAAAAATTCCAGTGGGCATCCAAGGATGAAATCGGTGAGGTGATGCTGGCGATTCAGGACGGTGCCAAACCTGAAGCTGCAGCCAAGGACTGGGTAGCCAAGCACCCGGACCGTGTTGCTGCATGGACTGCCAAATAGTCTCAAAGTGTCTGAACAGCCGTTCTCGAGGCCGTCTGGTGTTATCGCCAGACGGCCTTTTGTTTTCCTGCCCCGGAGTGTTTTCGGTGCGACCGACTGCCGGCGGGTCCAGGCCGTGCGAGAAGAGCTATCTGCAGCTAATGTCGTTCTAATACTAAGGTCGTCTGGAGTGCGCGCCGGACCCGACTAAAGTGCATTACGTGACATCTCATCTGTGCTGCGAGGACAAAAACAATGAACGACAGCATTTACCTCTCGATTCAAAACAGCCCGCGTTTCAAGGAGCTGGTATCCAAAAGAGAGCGGTTCGCCTGGATTCTCTCGGCGATCATGCTTGGCCTGTATGCGGCCTTTATTCTTTTGATTGCTTACGGACCCCATATTCTGGGGGCCAAACTGAGTCCCACTTCGACCATTACCTGGGGAATGCCGATAGGCGTAGGGCTGATCCTTTCCGCGTTTATATTGACCGCCATCTATGTTCGCCGTGCCAACGGTGAATTCGATGACCTGAATAACGCGATCCTGAAGGAGGCTCAGCAATGATCCGGCGCCTATCAGCAGCACTTGGCCTGGCCGCCTTCGCGCCGACCCTCTGGGCGGCAGACGCGTTGACGGGTGCAGTGCAGAAGCAACCCCTGAACGTCGCCGCGATCGTCATGTTCGTGGTCTTCGTAGCCTTCACGCTGTACATCACCTACTGGGCGTCGAAAAAGAACAAGACCGCGTCGGACTATTACTCGGCAGGTGGCAAGATCACCGGTTTCCAGAACGGGCTGGCGATTGCCGGTGACTACATGTCGGCAGCCTCCTTTCTGGGGATTTCCGCACTGGTCTACACCTCCGGCTACGATGGCCTGATCTACTCGATCGGCTTCCTGGTGGGCTGGCCGATCATCCTGTTCCTGATCGCCGAACGCCTGCGTAACCTGGGTAAATACACCTTTGCCGACGTGGCCTCATACCGCCTCAAGCAAAAGGAAATTCGTACCCTGTCTGCCTGCGGCTCGCTGGTGGTGGTGGCGTTTTACCTGATTGCGCAAATGGTCGGTGCCGGCAAGCTGATCCAGCTGCTGTTCGGTCTGGACTACGCCGTTGCGGTGGTGTTGGTCGGGATCCTGATGTGCCTCTATGTGCTGTTCGGCGGCATGCTCGCCACGACCTGGGTGCAGATCATCAAGGCGGTGATGTTGCTGTCCGGTGCGTCGTTCATGGCACTGATGGTCATGAAGCACGTCAACTTCGACTTCAACATGCTGTTCTCCGAAGCGATCAAGGTTCACCCCAAAGGTGAGGCGATCATGAGCCCTGGCGGGCTGGTGAAAGACCCGATCTCGGCGTTCTCGCTGGGTCTGGCCCTGATGTTCGGTACCGCAGGCCTGCCACACATCCTGATGCGCTTCTTCACCGTGAGCGATGCCAAGGAAGCCCGCAAGTCAGTGCTCTACGCAACCGGCTTTATCGGCTACTTCTACATCCTGACCTTCATCATCGGTTTCGGCGCGATCCTGCTGGTCAGCACCAATCCGGCGTTCAAGGATGCAGCGGGCGCGTTGCTGGGCGGTAACAACATGGCAGCGGTTCACCTGGCCGATGCAGTCGGTGGCAGTCTGTTCCTGGGCTTCATCTCGGCAGTAGCCTTCGCCACCATTCTGGCAGTGGTTGCCGGTCTGACTCTGGCGGGCGCTTCGGCGGTTTCCCACGACCTGTATGCCAGCGTCATCAAGGCAGGCAAAGCCAACGAGAAGGACGAGATCCGTATCTCGAAAATTACCACCATCGCCTTGGCGGTCGTGGCGATCTTTCTGGGTATTGCCTTTGAAAGCCAGAACATCGCCTTCATGGTGGGCCTGGCGTTCTCGGTCGCGGCAAGCTGCAACTTCCCGATCCTGTTGCTTTCCATGTACTGGAAAAACCTGACCACCCGTGGCGCCATGATCGGCGGCTGGATGGGCCTGATCAGTGCAGTGGTGCTGATGGTGCTGGGTCCGACCATCTGGGTGCAGATCCTGCATCACGAGAAAGCCATTTTCCCTTACGAATACCCGGCGCTGTTCTCCATCGCCATCGCCTTCGTAGGTATCTGGTTCTTCTCCATCACCGACAAGTCGAAAGCGGCAGAGGGTGAGCGCGCGCTGTTCTTCCCGCAATTCGTCCGCTCGCAGACGGGGCTGGGTGCCAGTGGTGCGGTTTCGCACTAAGTTCAGGTTGTTGTGAACGAAGCAGCCTTCGGGCTGCTTTTTCATGGCCGATAAAAAACCCCGCTTGAAAAAGCGGGGTTTTTATTGGCTACATGCGCTGCTGCGTGGAGCAGCAGGTCATATCTTGCCGAGCAACACCAGAATCAGCAGGATCACCAGGATCGTACCGATGATGCCCGACGGACCGTAGCCCCAGCTGCGCGAGTGCGGGAATACTGGCAAACCGCCAACTAGCAGCAGAATCAGAACGATGATAAGAATAGTGCCGATGCCCATGGTGAGTTCCCTCTTTACATTAGTGTTAATTAACAGATGCAGTTGAAACGTCATGCCGGACGGTATGAAGTTGCCTGCTTGACTCATCGGACTCTGGGCCTCGGAGAAAGGTTCGATCTATTTTTAATAATTTATTACATATTTGAAAATCATTGAAAATCAGGGGTTTGTCGCATTTTTGTCTGACAATAACTCGGTCTTTTTTTGACCTGATGCGTTTGATTCAGTCTTAAAAATAATTGAACTAAACACCCTGGAAAGTCTCACGCGCGGCGTGAACTTTCTACCTGAGACATGGCCCACAAGAGGACGCCGTGATGATTTATCGAGTAGCGGCGGATGCCGTGGTCGTGTTTCATCTACTGTTCATTGTGTTCGTCCTGTTCGGCGGACTGCTGGTATTGAGAAGGCCCTGGCTGGCACTGCTGCACGTGCCTGCTGCGGCCTGGGGGACAGCGGTCGAGTTTCTGCACCTGTACTGCCCGCTGACACCGCTGGAAAACACCCTGCGCAGCAACGCTGGAGGGCAGGGCTACACCGGGGGCTTCGTGGAGCATTATCTGATCCCGCTGATTTACCCGGCCGGGCTTACGCCGGGCATACAGCTTTGGCTGGGCGGCATTGTCGTGCTGCTCAATGTGTCGGTGTATGGCCTGTTGCTGGTGCGGTATGTGACACGAGCGAGGCGTTCATAGGGCTGCGGTTTGCACCAGGCATTCAGCGTCTTGATGGTGGGGTTGTGGCGCTTCCACTGTGATTACACTCAGGCAACTCCTGCACATCACAAGGCTCTCGGCTATGCAAAACCGCATCATGATTACTGGCGCCGGCTCAGGTCTGGGTCGTGAAATTGCACTGCGCTGGGCGCGCGAAGGCTGGCGGCTGGCACTGTCGGACGTCAACGATGCAGGCCTGCAGGAGACCCTTGCGCTGGTACGCGAGGTGGGTGGTGACGGTTTTGTACAGCGTTGCGACGTTCGCGACTACAGCCAGCTCACCGCGTTTGCCCAAGCGTGCGAACAGCGCTTTGGCGGTATCGACATCATCGTCAACAACGCGGGTGTCGCTTCCGGTGGCTTCTTCAACGAATTGTCGCTGGAGGACTGGGACTGGCAGATCGCGATCAATCTGATGGGCGTGGTCAAAGGCTGCAAGGCGTTCCTGCCAATGCTGCTGGCCAGTAAGGGCCGGATCATCAACATCGCCTCGATGGCAGCGCTGATGCAGGCCCCGGCGATGAGCAATTACAACGTCGCCAAGGCCGGGGTCGTCGCGCTTTCCGAGAGCCTGCTGGTCGAACTGCATGACCAGGGCGTTGGTGTTCATGTGGTCTGCCCATCGTTCTTTCAAACCAACCTGCTGGATTCCTTCCGTGGCCCTACGCCCGCGATGAAGGCGCAGATCGGCAGGTTGCTGGAGAAGTCGCCGATCACCGCCGCAGATATCGCCGACTACATCTTCAGGCAGGTGGGCGAAGGCGAATTCATGATCCTGCCCCACGAAGAGGGCCGTATGGCCTGGGACCTGAAGCGCAAACAGCCACAGGCGATGTATGACGAAATGACCGTCATGTGCGCCAAGATGCGCGCCAAGGCGCAAAAGGGGCATGCCTGACTAGCCCGGACGCTCCGCGTCCTCTTGCGACGCAGAGCGTCGCGATCTGCATTCCCACGCTGGAGCGTGAGGAACGATCACCTCAACTATCGTGCGACGCAGAGCGTCGCGATCTGAATTCCCACGCTGGAGCGTAGGGAACGATCACCGCAACTATCGTGCGACGCTCCGCGTCGCATGCCTTTCCGGACGCTCCGCGTCCTCTTGGGGGTACGGCGTTGCCTGTTCAAGGTTATCAAGGTCATGACCTATCAAGGTCATGACCTATCAAGGTCATGACCGCACGGTTTTCTGGTAGGGTTGCGCGCATCTTTCAGCCCTGTCCTGAGAACCTTTCATGCTCAATTATCTGTGGTTCTTCCTCGCCGCCCTGTTCGAGATATTCGGCTGCTATGCCTTCTGGCTATGGCTGCGCCAGGGCAAGAGCGCGCTGTGGGTGATCCCTGCGCTGGTCAGCCTGACGCTGTTTGCACTGTTGCTGACACGTGTGGAGGCGGCTTACGCGGGGCGTGCCTATGCGGCGTATGGCGGGATCTACATTATTGCGTCGATCGCCTGGTTGGGGCTGGTCGAGCGGGTCAGGCCGCTGGGCACGGACTGGCTGGGTCTGGCGTTCTGCGTCCTCGGTGCGACCATCATTCTGCTGGGGCCACGTTGGTCTGCCTCCTGAGTAACCACCGCCGCGAACGAAATTTCCCACGGATTTGGCCGGAAAGTAAGACGTTTCCTTCAGTCTTTTCCGGTGCTGTTGCAGGACGTTACTGATTTGCCATCAGTGCATTGAAGCGCCACGTTTCGCCATGCACCCTGCCTCTTTTGCGCAACGCAAGGGTGGGAAAAATGCTGGTACTGATGCGGGAAATTGGCGAAACGTTTTCCATCGGTGATGACATCACCGTGCAGATTCTGGGGATCAACGGCAATCAGGTCAGGCTCGGGATCAATGCCCCGAAAGACGTCAAGGTGCACCGCGCCGAGGTCTACAAGCGCATTGCCAGGACGCTTTCGCAACAGGCAACGACGCCGCTTCAGTGAGCGGCGTTGTCAGCAAGCGATCTTATGGGCAGATGACCTGACTCGGCCTGTCGAAAACCCGGCTAAGGCACCGTGGCGTTATTCAAAAAACTCCTTGGGTACGTCGTGCTTGAGCATCAGCTGACACTGCTGGCTCTCCAGGTCGAAAAAGATCACCGCCTGGCCCTTGGTCAACGCATGACGCACGCGCAGTACCCGGGTTTGCAGCGGTGTTTCATCGCCATTATCGGTGCCCTCACGGGTGACGAAATCCTCGATCAGGCGAGTGAGGGTGTCAGGTTCCAGTTGGTCGTAGGGGATCAGCATGGCGGTTCTCGTGTCGATGAGCGGCGATGATAGAACTGCGGTGCCATGCACCGCAATTCACAGGGCCTCAACTCTCTTCGCGATTCTGCCCGATCAGGCTGTCGACCGGTGGCACGCGGGTATCGGATTCCATCTGCGCATCGTGCTCGATCTGATGGCTGAAGCGCTCCAGCGAGCTCTGCGCAGGCTTGGCATCGCTGGCGAATACCGGTGGGCTGAGCATGTAGGCACCGAGCAACTTGCTCAGCGCTGCCAGACTGTCGATATGCGTGCGCTCGTAGCCATGCGTCGCGTCACAGCCGAAGGCCAGCAGGGCGGTGCGGATGTCATGCCCCGAGGTCACCGCCGAGTGCGCATCACTGTAGTAATAGCGGAACAGGTCACGACGCACCGGCAGCTCGTTGTCCACGCCCAGCCGTAGCAGATGACGAGACAGGTGGTAGTCGTAAGGACCGCCCGAGTCCTGCATCGCCACGCTGACGGCGTGCTCGCTGGAGTGTTGACCCGGCGCAACCGGTGCAATGTCGATGCCGACGAATTCGCTCACATCCCAAGGCAGCACACCGGCTGCGCCCGTACCGGTTTCTTCGGTGATGGTGAACAGCGGGTGGCAATCGATCAACGGCTCGGCACCGCTGTCGACAATGGATTTCAGCGCGGCGAGCAGTGCCGCCACACCGGCCTTGTCATCCAGGTGACGGGCACTGATGTGTCCGCTCTCGGTGAACTCCGGCAGCGGGTCGAAAGCCACGAAGTCACCGATGCCGATGCCCAGTGATTCGCAGTCGGCGCGGGTGGTGCAATAGGCATCCAGGCGCAGCTCGACGTGGTCCCAACTGATCGGCATTTCGTCCACGGCGGTGTTGAACGCATGTCCGGAAGCCATCAGCGGCAGAACGCTGCCACGGATTACGCCGGTGTCGGTGAACACGCTGACCCGGCTGCCTTCGGCAAAGCGGCTCGACCAGCAGCCGACTGCAGCCAGCGCCAGGCGGCCGTTGTCTTTGACTTCCCGAACACTGGCACCAATGGTGTCCAGGTGCGCCGATACGGCCCGGTCGGGGCTGTTCTGCTTGCCCTTCAGCGTGGCGCGAATCGTGCCGCGGCGGGTCAGTTCGAACGGGATGCCGAGTTCTTCGAGGCGCTCGGCCACGTAACGCACAATAGTGTCGGTAAAGCCGGTAGGGCTTGGGATCGCGAGCATTTCCAACAGAACTTTCTGCAGGTATTTCAGATCCGGATCGGGGATATTTGCAGGGGTCATGGATGCTCCTCATGGAACAGTTGCAAGCCACGTGCTGCAAAGGCTGATGCGCCATTTGCAGCCGTGCCCGCAGCTGCGATCAGATATGCACAGGCAGGCTGTGCGGAAACAACAGATCGACGAAACGTTCGGCGGTGGGTTGTGGTTCGTGATTGGCAAGGCCTACGCGTTCATTGGCTTCGATGAACACATATTCAGGCTGATCGGCGGCCGGCACCATCAGGTCCAGACCGACGACCGGGATATCCAGCGCCCGTGCAGCACGTACTGCTGCGTCGCTGAGCACCGGGTGCAGAATGGCCGTGACATCTTCCAGGCAGCCGCCGGTGTGCAGATTGGCGGCACGGCGCACGGCCAGGCGCTGATCCATCGGCAGAATATCGGCGTAGTCAAAACCGGCCTCGCGCACCGTGCGCTCGGTTTCCTGATCCATCGGAATGCGGCTTTCGCCATCCGTTGCCGCGGCGCGGCGTCGGCTCTGGGCTTCGATCAACTGTTTGATGGTGTGGCGACCATCACCAATGATTTCAGCCGGACGGCGTATCGCCGCAGCCACGACCTGAAAGCCGATCACCACGATGCGCAAGTCCAGGCCTTCGTGAAAGCTTTCCAGGATCACGCGAGTATCGAACTGACGAGCCTGTTCGATGGCGGCTTGCACGTCTTCGATAGTGCGCAGATCAACCGCCACGCCCTGGCCTTGTTCACCGTCCAGCGGCTTGACCACGATTTGCCCGTGCGCTTCGAGAAACGCCAGATTATCGTCTGCGTTGCCCGCCCTTTGCTGTTCGGGCAAGCGCAGGCCGGCGGCCTTCAGGGCACGATGTGTCAGGCTCTTGTCCTGACACAGGGTCATGCTCACTGCGCTGGTCAGATCACTCAACGACTCGCGGCAGCGGATGCGACGACCGCCGTAGCTGAGAGTGAACAGCCCGGCATCCGCATCATCCACCTGCACGTCAATGCCGCGCCGGTGGGCTTCCTCGACAATGATCCGCGCGTACGGATTGAAGTCCGCCTGCGGGCCAGGGCCGAGAAACAATGACTCGTTAATGCCGTTTTTGCGCTTGATGGCGAAGGTCGGCAGGTTGCGGAAATTCAATTTGGCGTACAGCGCCTTGGCCTGATCGTTGTCATGCAGCACCGACAGGTCGAGGTAGCTCAGGCCGCGACTCATGAAATGCTCGATCAGGTGCCGGACCAGTACTTCGCCGACGCCCGGACGCGTGCATTGCGGGTCGACGGCCAGGCACCAGAGGCTGCTGCCTTTTTCCGGGTCATTGAAGGCCTTTTGATGATTGAGGCCCATGACGCTGCCGATGATCGTTTTGCTGCCCTCATCCTCGGCCACCCAATAGACCGGGCCACCTTCGTGGCGTGGGGTCAGCAGCTCGGGGTCGATGGGCAGCATGCCGCGCGCCAGATACAGGTTGTTGATGGCCTGCCAGTCACTTTCATTGTGCGCACGGCGGATGCGGTAGCCGCGAAACACACGGTGCGCCGGGCGGTAATCGCTGAACCACAGGCGCAACGTGTCCGACGGGTCGAGAAACAACTGCTGCGGCGACTGCGCCAACACCTGTTGCGGCGCTGCCACGTACAGGGCGATGTCGCGCTCGCCGGGTTTTTCGTTGAGCAGGTCCTGAGCCAGCGCGGCCGGATCAGGGTAGGTATGACCGATCAGCAAGCGTCCCCAGCCACAATGCAGCGCCAGAGGGTCTGCATCTATCTGGCTGCCGTCTTCAGCGAGTCGTGCCTGCAGACGTTCGTACGAGGGCGACTGGCCGCGCAACAGGCGCTGGCTATAAGTCGTCGCGTTCTGTTTCATCGATCACAGTCCCTGTTCGCTGAGCCACAGGTTCAGCGCTGCCAGTTGCCACAGCTTGGAACCGCGCAATGGCGTGAGCTGGCCCTCGGGGTTGGTCAGCAGCTTGTCGACCATGGCAGGGTTGAACAGGCCGCGGTCCTGACTGGAGTCGGTCAGCAACTCGCGCACCCAGCTAAGCGTGTCGCCCTGCAAGTGTTTGAGGCCAGGCACCGGGAAGTAGCCTTTTTTGCGGTCGATCACTTCCGAAGGAATGACCATGCGCGCAGCTTCTTTCAGCACCTGTTTGCCACCGTCGGGCAACTTGAATTTGCCGGGGATGCGAGCCGACAGTTCGACCAGACGATAGTCAAGGAACGGCGTGCGCGCTTCCAGGCCCCAGGCCATGGTCATGTTGTCGACACGTTTGACCGGGTCATCGACCAGCATCACCGTGCTGTCCAGGCGCAAGGCCTTGTCGACGGCTGCGCTGGCGCCTGGCTGGGCAAAGTGATCGCGAACGAAATCACCGGCGGCGTCATTGGCAGTGCGCCACTTCGGCTGCACAGTCTCGGCATATTCCGCGTAGCTGCGGTCGACGAATGCGTCGCGGTAGGCCGCCACCGGATCGCTCGCGCCGTCGACTTGCGGGTACCAGTGGTAACCGGCGAACAGTTCATCAGCGCCCTGACCGCTCTGTACCACCTTGCAGTGTTTCGACACTTCACGCGACAGCAGATAGAAGGCGATGCAGTCGTGGCTGACCATCGGTTCGCTCATGGCGCGGAACGCCGCAGGCAACTGCTCGATGATCTCACGTTCCTGAATACGCAGCTGGTGATGGCGCGTGCCGTAGTGCTTGGCGATCAGGTCGGAATACTGAAATTCGTCGCCACGCTCGCCGCCGGCATCCTGGAAACCGATAGAGAAGGTCGACAGGTCCTCGACACCCACTTCGCGCAGCAGACCTACCAGCATGCTCGAGTCGACGCCGCCGGACAGCAGCACACCGACGTCCACGGCAGCACGCTGACGGATCGCTATCGCTTCACGCGTACTGTCCAGTACGCGGTCGCGCCAGTCTTCGAGGGTGAGATTTTTCTCGTCTTCATGAGGACCGTAAGGCAGGGTCCACCAGACTTTCTGCTCGACCTTGCCGGTGGCGTCGATGCGCATCCAGCTGGCTGGCGGTAACTTCTCGACGCCCGCCAACAGCGTGCGCGGTGCAGGCACCACGGCGTGGAAGTTGAGGTAATGGTTGAGCGCCACTGGATCAAGCATTCCGCTGATATCACCACCCTTGAGCAGGGCTGGCAGCGAAGACGCGAAGCGCAGGCGCTTGTCGGTTTTCGACAGGTACAACGGCTTTACGCCGAGACGGTCACGGGCGATGAACAACTGCTTGCTGTCACGCTCCCAGATGGCAAAGGCGAACATGCCGTTGAGCTTGGGCAGCATGTCTGCGCCCCAGGCGTGATAGCCCTTGAGCAACACCTCGGTGTCGCCACCGGAATGGAACTGATAGCCAAGGCTTTCCAACTCGGCACGCAATTCAGGGAAGTTGTAGATCGCGCCGTTGAAGGCCATGGACAGGCCCAGATTGCTGTCGATCATCGGCTGCGCCGAGCCATCCGACAGGTCCATGATTTTCAGGCGACGATGACCAAGGGCAACTGGCCCCTGACTATGAAACCCCCACGCATCCGGGCCGCGAGGCGCCAGCTCATGGGTAATGCGTTCAACAGCGGCTAGGTCCGCTGGTTGATGGTCGAAACGTAATTCACCTGCTAATCCGCACATAAGTCCTTACCGGGTTTCCGTTGGGGAGGTGACTGAGAAAGTGCAGTCACCCAGAAACTGACCCAGTGAGGGCATGGTAGTTTTAGATCAAAAAGTTATAAGCGTTTGTTTTCAGCTGGTTTGGCTGCATTGGCTGGCTCCCTCGTCGAGCCAGGCAACCACAGGCTAGTCTTCGCGAAATAAGTTGTGAAGGAATAAAAAAGATAACTCTGGGTGCCTTTTTTGTATTGTCTTAACATGCGCCCAGGGTTATATTTTTTAAGTCGAATGACTGGAGGTGGGGGGGCAGAGCAGGCAATTGATAAAGGAGCTTGAAGCAGATGGATGGATTCTGGATCGTGTTTCAGGCAGTCACCATATGTTCAAGCATCCTGAAAAACTTCAGACAGTCCCCGTACCGCATCCCAAGAAAGACTTGCCGTTCGGAACGGTGCGGGCCATCAAAAAGCTTGCCGGGCTGGTTTAGTCCAGTTTTGCCCTGATACCCTTTTGGAGAAAAAAATGAAATATCCAATGTGCATAGAATGGGGAAGCGAAACCACGGCGTTTGGTATCCAGATTCCCGATATCCCAGGTGCCGTAACCGCAGGCGATACGTTCGAGGAAGCCCACGCCGCGGCGGTGGAGATTGCTCATATCATGCTTCAGGAAATAGCAGCTGGTGGTGGAACCATACCCAAGGCCGGCACTGTTGCCGAGCACGCCAGGAATGCCGATTTCGCCGGAATGGGCTGGGGCATGATCGAGATTGACGTAACGCCTTATCTTGGTAAGACGGAGAAGGTCAACGTCACACTGCCTGGTTTCGTGATCAAGCAGATCGATCGCTATGTACGGGATCACAGCATCAAGAGTCGTTCCACCTTCCTGGCCGACGCGGCGCTGGAAAAACTGGGCCGGGCATGACGGCTAATCGGAGTGCTCAATACCCGGTCATCTCCAGATACCCAACGCCTTCCTGACTCCCGCTGAACCTCACCGGCCCCTCCCAGTAGGGAATACTCACGCCCATCCAGGCGGCCGGATTCAGCGCATCGGTGGTGATGTCCAGGTTTCGGTCCGGGACCCTGACTCTCCAGCGGGTGGGCACTTTATGCTCGCCGATCACGGTTTCCTTTAATGGCTCCAGGCTGATCTCGTTGGCGTGCAGCATCCGGGTAGTGCCGTCGGCGCTTATCCAGTTACCGGTCAGGTAGGGGGCACCGCTCTTGTGGCGGATGCGATAGAGCATCAGGCGATCGCCATCTGCAAGTTGCAGCGAAAACCAGTCCCAGCCGCTCTGGTTGGCGGTCAGTGGCTGGCTGCTCCATTCCCGGTCCAGCCAGGCGTGGCCGGTGACCTGATAGGACTTGCCTTGTATTTCCACGCTGCCTTTGGCGTCGAAGAACGGCTGGCTGTAGTAGTACGACGCCTGGCCCGCCTCCGATTTCTGGCTGTAGCCCTGTTCACCCTGCAGCACCAGCGGTTTGCTGGATGTCAGGTTCAGGTCGTAGCGAAAGTCCTTGCCGCTGGCCTTCAGTTGCATGGCAGTCAGCGGATCACCGCTGCGGACATTGCTGGTAAAGGCCCAGTCATCAATCCACGCCGAGAACGGGGCCAGTGTCACGTCGGCCTGACCGATACCGCCGCGCGCATAACGCTCCGCCACATAATGGCCGCTGCTTGAAGTCGCCGCCGCATGGCCCAGCCAGATCGTGCCGTCATTCCAGCCGCTGCCGGTCTGTTGGCCGGGGCGCAGGGCATTGCGAAACAACGTCCACTGCACGCCGAACTGCTGGCCCGTGTCATCCTTGAGGGTGGCGGTGATGTACCACCACTCGATACGAAAGCCGGGGTGCTGGCCGTGGTCCTGTGGGAATGAAAAGACCTTGCCGGGTGTCACCTGCGCATAGCTGTCGGCCGTATTGCCCAGACCGGCGAAACCGCTTTCAGGCTGCGGTTTGTCGTCGCAGGCGGTGAGTAGCGCTGCGATGACCAGCGGCACCAGCCATTTACTGTTCATTGGCGAATGTCCTGATTAGATCCGCTGGACGACTACGGTACAGCCTCAGCAACGGCCAGGCCGAGGCCAGCAAAGTCGCCAGCATCGCCAGCGCCATCAATTGCAGCAGTTGCAGCGGGAACACCTGCAGCGGCAGGCGCCAGCCAAAGGCGCGAACGTTGATCACCGCATCCAGGCACCAGGCCAGCAGCAGCCCCAGTGGCAGCGCGAGCACCAGTGTCAGGACCGCCAGCAGCCAGGTCTGCCCCAGGTTGAGCAGCATCAGTTGCCGTCGCGTGACGCCCAGCGCCCACAACGGGGCGAGCTGCCCGAGGCGGCTCTGGCTCTGGGTCAGCAGGCTGATGAACAGCGCCACGCCAGCCACGCCCAGTGTCAGGCTGTTGAGTGCGGCAGTGGCGGCAAACGTACGTTCAAAGACCTGGCTCGACCAGCCCTTGAGCTGGCTTTGATCGATGATGTGATTGTCGTCCAGCTTGAAACGCGCTTGCAGCCGGGTGACCAGCGACGGGATTGTCGCCTGATCGACCCTCAGGTTGAAACGCACCGGCATCGATTGCGGCCAGTGGGCGAGCAGGTGCCGGGCATTGACCAGCAGATGGCCTTTGGGGTTGCCATAGTCGGCATAGATCCCGACGATGCGTGGGGTCCACTTGCCAGTGGGCACCGGGATATTCAGCGTATCTTCCAGCCCCAGTTGAAGGCGGCGGGCCAATTGTTCGCTGAGCATGACTGTGTCTTCATCGCGCAACAGATTCCACGGATCACCGGCGACGGATTCCAGCAACGCCCAGTGCTGGCGATAGGTGTCGTGATCGATCACGCCAAACAGGTCCGCTGGCCAGCCCTGGACTTGCACCGGCACTTGCCAGTTGGGCAGCACGGCGCGGATATCCTGTTGCTGGCTCAGCCAGGTGTTCAGCGGCTCGGCCTGCTCCGGATTCTGCGGGCTGACATACAGTTCGGCGGTCAGGCGTTGCTCCAGCCAACTGTTGAACGTCTGACGAAAACCCGACGTCATGCTGCCTGCGCCGATGTTCGCGGCCATCGCCAGCAACAGGGCCATCAGCGCCAGACTCAGGGCGGGCAACTGTTGACGGCAATCCGCCAGAAACCATTGCCCAAGCACCGAGCGACTGCGCTTCAACAGACCGCCAAGCATGGCGTCCAGTAAAACCGGCAGGGCCAGTGCGGCACTGAGCAGCAGGGCGGACATCATCACAAACCCCAGCATCAGACTGGTGCCGAACGACAGCGCGCTCACGCCAACCACAACGCCCAGCACCGCCACCCACGCCTGACGCCGCAACCAGCGTGCATGGGCTTGCTGCCATGCCTGTGCATCGGCCAGCGCCAGCAACGGCAGGCGCGCAGCCCGCAACAGGCTGTTGGCACCGGCCAGCAACGCGCCAAGCAGACTCAGGCCGATACCGCTCAGCCACCACCACAGACTGAGGTTCAACTGGCCGGCGACCTCCGCGCCGTACAAGCCGCGCAGGCTGGCCGCGACATCCGGCAATAACAGGCTGGCCAGCAAGTAGCCGCTGACCACGCCAAAAATACCGCCCAACAGGGCCAGTGCGCCCAGCTCTACTCCCAGCGCAGCGATCAACAGGCGTGCGCTGACGCCACAGGCACGCAAGTTACGCAACAGCCCACGGCGCTGTTCGAGGGCCAGGCCAATGGCCGCGTGGACAATGAACAGGCCGACGATGAAGGACAGCACCCCGAGCGCATTCAGATTGAGGTGGAAGCTTTCGGTGAGACGCTCCAGATTGTTTTCTTCGCCGCTTTTCTTGATCACCAGCAGGTCATTCAGGGCTGCCGGCAGCGCAGGGTTCTGCCGGGCAAAATCCTTGGCCAGCAGCATTCCGGACAATTGCCCCGGCTGGCCCAGCAACGGTTGCGCAAAGCCTATGTCAGTCAGCAAAACGCCGGGCGCCATGTCGGGTTTGGCGTGCAAGGGGGGCAGCGGAACACCGGTTTCGGTCAACGGCTGCTGGCCTTCTTCGAGCCCCAGCGCTTGCAGGGTCTGCGGTGCAATCCAGGTCATGCCCGGCGGCGTGAGGAAGTCCACGACCTGTTCAGCGTTCAGCGTCTGCCCGGCCAGTGCCGAGCCGGTCGGCAAGGTCACCGGCTCGATACCCATCAGTTGCAGGCGACGGTCTTCGCGCCCTTGAAGCACAATACGGCCTTGCAGCATGGGCGATACGGGCCAGCCTTCGCGGCGCAACTCGATAAACAATGCCTGCGGGAACAGCCCGCCGCTGCTGGCGGCGATACGGGTCTGCGGCTCGCCGCCAATCAGCTGGCTGGCGCGCTGGTAGCTTTCCCGCGCCTGGCTATTGAGCGCCTGCACACCGGTAAGCAGCGCGGTGGCCAGCCACAAGCCGGTCAGCACACTGAAAAACTGCACCGGATGACGGCGCCAATGGCTCAGCAGGGCGCGCAGCGTCCAATAGAAAACCCGCATCAGCGTTCGCCTTCGTCAGCCAGACGCCCCATATGCAGTACCGCTTTACGCGACAGGCGCTGCGCGACGCGCGGGCTGTGGGTGACCATCAGCAGGCTGGTGGGGCTGTCGGCGAGAATATCCAGCAGCAGTTGCAGCACCTCGTCGCTGGTGGCTTCGTCGAGATTGCCGGTGGGTTCGTCAGCCAGCAGCAGGCCGGGTCGAGAGGCGAGCGCGCGGCCTATTGCCACTCGTTGCTGCTGTCCGCCGGAGAGCTGTTCGGGATAGCGATCCAGCAGTGCGGCCAGACCCAGGCGCTCGATCAAATGCGCCTGCCAGGCTGCATCTACGCGCCCGGCCAGTCGTGCCTGAAACGCCAGGTTGTCGGCTATCTTCAGGCTGCCGATCAGGTTGAACTGCTGAAACACCAGACCGATCTCGGTACGCCGCCAGTTGGCCAGCTGGCTTTCGTTCATCAGGTCCAGACGCTGGCCTGTTACCTCGATGCTGCCATCGTCGACCTGATCCAGGCCCGCGACCAAATGCAGCAAGGTGCTCTTGCCACTGCCGGACTCACCCATCAACGCCAGGCTTTCGCCTTGTGCCAGATGCAGATCGACACCACGCAAGACATCCAGCGGTCCCTGTGCCGTGGTGTAGCGCTTGAATACGTTTCGCACTTGCAGCATGAGCGGCTCTATATGCTTGACTGAGTTCAAAGAGTAGCGCCTGAGCGCAAGCGCGTCGCGACCAGATATCAGCTATCGTGCGACGCTCCGCGTCGTCATGCCGTTCAGGACGCTCTGCGTCCTCTTTGCTACGCAGAGCGTCGCGACCAGCATTCCCGAACGACAATCATAAAGCTACTTCCCGCCGCCGCGAATCAGCCCGCGCAAGGCAAAGCGGTTGGGGTGACAGGCCTCGGCCACGCTGCTTGGCAGGGGCAGGGGTTCGTTATCGAGCCAGGCGGCGATCAGTTCGCCACACAGCGGCGCGGTGATCAGCCCGCGCGAACCGTGGCCGCTGTTGACGTACAGGCCGTCCAGCCACGGGCAGGCGATGTCCGGCACCTGACGTGCGTCCTTGCCCAGCGCGGCATAGGTCTGCATGAACGCCTTGCGGTCGGCCAGTGGGCCGACGATGGGCAGGTAATCCGGGCTGGTGCAGCGAAACGCCGCGCGCCCCTGCAATTGCTCGTGCGCCAAATCGGCGGCCCCAAGGCGCGTAGTGAGGTCTTCCGAGATCTCCCGCAACAGCCCCAGATTGTCCAGATGATCGGCCAGGTTCGGCGTCAGGTCAGTGCTGTTGAAATCGAAACTGGCACCCAGCGTATGTTCGCCCAGACGCGCCGGAGCCACATAACCCTCGGCGCACACCACGCTGCGCAATGCCGTGCTGGCCTGAGTCTGCGGCAAACGGGTGATCTGTCCGCGGATGCGTTTGAGCGGTAAGTCGGCGCTCTGCGAAAACTGCTGGATATCAGCTGCCCCGGCCAGCACCACGACCGGAGCACTGTCGATCAACTGTTCGTCACTCCAGACCTGCCACTGATCATCGACGCGTCTCAGCTCCAATGCCTGCTGATGAGCGATCAGACGGATATTGGCGTGCGCGGCCTGTGCGTGACACAGCGCAGGCGGATGAACCCAGCCGCCTTCGGGGTAAAACAGCCCGCCACTGTTCAGCGCAACGCCGCTCTGCGCTTCGGCCGCAGGCTGGTCCAGCAGGTGCAGGAGTGATTCGGGGAAGGCATCGGCCAGCTGTTTCTGACGCAGCGCTTCCTTGTCATCGAAGGTCAGTTGCAGCACCCCGCAAGCGTCCCAGTCGACGCCGCGCTGCAAGCGTTCAAGCAGCCTTCGCGTATGACCGAAACCACTGAGGATCAACTGTGACAGCGCTGTACCGTGCGCCGACAGTTTCAGGTACAGCACGCCCTGCGGGTTGCCGGATGCTTCCTGTGCCGGCGCGGCGTGGCGCTCCAGCAGGCTGACCTGCCAACCGCGTTGCGCCAGACTCTGCGCGGTGGCGCAGCCGGCCAGCCCCGCGCCAATCACCAGCGCTTTGCGCTCGCCGCCAATCGGCGCGGGGCGGGCGAACCAGGGCTTGGCGGCAGGTGGGTGCGCCACGTCCTCTGGCCAGGCGATAAAAGTGCCGCGCAGCACTTCCCATTTATGGCCGATGCCAGGCACGCGCTTCATCTTGAAACCTGCCGCATTCAGCAAGCGGCGCACCCAGCCGGTGCTGGTGAAGGTGCCAATTGTAGTGCTCGATGTGGACAGCCGCGCCAGTTCGGCAAACAGCTCGGGGGTCCACATTTCCGGGTTTTTCGCTGGCGCAAAACCGTCGAGAAACCAGGCGTCGATCTGCCCGTCCAGTTGCGGCAACATCTGCAGCGCATCGCCAATCAGCAGCGTCAGGGTTACACGGCCGCCAGCGAACACCAGACGCTGAAAGCCTTCATGCACAGCCACATATTGATCGAGCAATTGACCCGCGAACGGCGACAGCTCTGGCCACAACGCCAGGGCACGCTGCAGGTCGGCGCGGCTCAGCGGGTATTTCTCGACGCTGACGAACTGTAGGCGCGCATTGGCGGGCGCGCACTCGTCGAACAACTGCCAGGCACAGAGGAAATTCAGCCCGGTGCCGAAGCCGGTTTCACCAATGATCAGCCTGCCGTCGTCCGGCAATTCGGTGAAGCGTCGGCGCAGGTCGTTCTGCACCAGAAACACATGGCGCGTTTCGTCCAGACCGGACTCGGTGGAAAAGTACACGTCGGAAAATTCGCGGGAACGCGGGTTGCCGTGTTCGTCCCAGTCGATCTGGGCGTGGCGGGTAATGGTCATGTCGGGCTCGGCAGAGGCAGTGGCGGCATTTTAGCCGTCTGCGCAGAGAAAAGTGCTATCAAGGACGTGCGGATTGACCGATGCCTGCAATCAATGGTCACAATCTCCATCAGGCGTTCTCTGAGCCAACATCAATCAGGAGCTGTGCATGTTTGAATCCGCTGAAATCGGTCATGCCATTGACGATGAGACGTACGAGGCAGCGTTGCCGCAACTGCGCGAAGCGTTGCTGGAAGCGCAGATAGACCTGCACGAGCAGGCCGGTCGCCAGATCATCGTATTGATCAACGGCATAGAGGGCGCAGGCAAGGGCGAGACCGTCAAACTGCTCAGCGAATGGATGGACCCGCGCCTGATCGAGGTGCGCACCTTCGATCAGCAGACCGACGAAGAACTCGCTCACCCGCCCGTCTGGCGTTACTGGCGGCAATTGCCGGCCAAGGGCCGCATGGGTATTTTCTTCGGCAACTGGTACAGCCAGATGCTCCAGGACCGGGTTCATGGTCGCTTCAAGGACGCGGTACTCGATCAGGCCATCAGCGGTGCCGAGCGATTGGAAAAGATGCTCTGCGATGAAGGTGCGCTGATCTTCAAGTTCTGGTTTCACCTGTCCAAAAAACAGATGAAGCTGCGCCTCAAGACCCTCAAGGATGATCCGCTGCACAGCTGGCGCATCAGCCCGCTGGATTGGCAGCAGTCCAAGACCTACGACAAGTTCGTGCGCTTCGGCGAACGGGTCCTGCGTCGCACCAGCCGCGAATACGCCCCTTGGCATGTGATCGAGGGTGTGGACGCCAACTACCGTAGCCTGACCGTCGGCCGCCTGTTGCTGGAAGGCATGCAGGCCGCGCTGAACAAGGCCGAGCCCGAGACCGCTGCGCTGACGGTCGGGCCGCTGGCGATTCACAGTAACGAGCTGACGCTGCTCGACAGCCTCGACCTGAGCCTGAACCTGAGCAAGGACGACTATCAGCAGCAGTTGATTGCCGAGCAGGCGCGGCTGTCCGGCAACATGCGCGACAAGCGCATGAAAAGCCACGCGCTGCTGGCAGTGTTCGAAGGCAACGATGCGGCAGGCAAGGGCGGTGCGATCCGTCGCGTTGCGGCGGCACTGGACCCGCGCCAATACGCCATCGTACCGATCGCCGCGCCGACCCAGGACGAGCGCGCGCAACCGTATCTGTGGCGTTTCTGGCGGCAGATACCGGCGCGCGGCAAATTCACTATTTTCGACCGTTCATGGTACGGCCGTGTGCTGGTCGAGCGGGTCGAGGGCTTTTGCAGCGAGTCGGACTGGAAGCGCGCCTACTCGGAAATCAATGACTTCGAAGAGCAGCTCACCGACGCAGGCGTTGTGGTGGTCAAGTTCTGGTTGGCCATCGATCAGCAGACCCAGCTGGAACGCTTCAAGGAGCGCGAAAAGATCCCTTTCAAGCGCTACAAGATCACCGAGGACGACTGGCGCAACCGCAAGAAATGGCCTGACTACCGCCAGGCAGTCGGCGACATGGTGGATCGCACCAGCACCGAAATCGCGCCGTGGACATTGATTGAGGCCAACGACAAGCGCTGGGCCAGGGTCAAGGTGTTGCGCACCCTCAACGAAGCGCTGGAAGCGGCCTTCGACAAGGACAAGAAGAAGTGATGGTCTGAGTGTTGCGGTGGCGTCGGCTTTGCTCGGCGCTACCTCTTGCAACTGCCCGGTGCTCGCGTCTTCTGCCTGAGAATATAGATCGTCACCAGCACTGCGCTGGTCAGCATGAAGACTCGTGCCCAGGGTGATGGAACCAGGTAGCAGGACAGGCTGATGCTGAGCCACATCAGACCGATGGCGTACACCTTGCCCTTGAGCGGGATACCGTTGCCTTCGAGGTAATCACGAATCCACGGACCGAGCTGCGGGTGGTTGACCAGCCAGTCGTAGAAGCGCGGAGAGCTGCGCGCGAAGCAGGCAGCGGCCAGCAGCAGAAAGGGCGTGGTGGGCAGCACCGGCAGGAAAATACCGACGACGCCCAGTACCACGCTCAGCCAGCCTACCGCTACAAGCAGATAGCGCACCGCTCTGTGACGGCTGGTGCGCGGTGAGCCTTGCGCCATAGGCGCCGACTCAGTGATGGCGGGGCTTGAGGATCGCCGGCTTTTCGTCGGGTGCCTGGCAGAGCAGGTACAGGGCGGTCAGCGCTTCGGGGATCTGCACGATCATGTCGTCCATCAGGTTGGCGTCCTGGGCGATGTCGGCGAACTCCGGCTGCTCGTCGAACAGACCCGAACCGACCATGATCGGCAGGAGCATTTCACTGACTTCTTCCTCAGCACTTTCGAACCAGGCGTTTTCGCGCAGGAACACGCCTTCCATGAAGCCGATGCACCAGCCGCGCAGATCGGAATCATCCGGGTCGTCGCCCAGGTCCAGATCGCACGGCAGCTCGAACTCTTCATCCGAGGCCAGCTGGCGGGCAATGTGAGCCTTGAGGGCAATCAGCGTCGCTTCGACTTCTGTCTGTTGCGCTTCGCTGGAGTACTGCGGCGGCTCGGAGAACAGCGCGTCGATCCACTCGCGCTCCGGCACCTCTTCAGCGCAGATGGACAAGGCGGTCAGGTAGCCATGCGCGGCCACGTAGTCCAGTGCTTCTTCGTGCAGTTCATCTGCATCGAGGAAGACTTGCAGGCGGGTTAATTGCTCAGCGAAGGACATGGAAGCGCTACCTTGAAAATAAACGATGCTGGATTCTAGGCCCTGAGCGTCCGTGGCGCCAGCGCGCAGGCCAATTGCAGTTAATTTCGACCGCTCATGTCCCAGTCATCCATTGCTCCCGAGCGCTCGGGTATACTCCTCCGTTTTGCAGTGCAGCAGGATATTCCGGGGTTTTTTATGCTTGAGCAGGCACAACGCGTACTTAAAGACATCTTCGGTTACGACAGCTTTCGTGGTCGCCAGGGTGCCATTATTGAGCGTGTAGCCAGCGGTGGTGATGCGCTGGTGCTGATGCCCACCGGTGGCGGCAAGTCCCTGTGTTTTCAGGTGCCGGGGCTGTTGCGTGACGGGCTGTGCGTGGTTGTGTCGCCACTCATCGCGCTGATGGACGACCAGGTTGCGACGCTGGATGAACTGGGCGTGTCGGCCGCTGCACTCAACTCGACCCTCAGCGCCGAGCAGCAGCGTGACCTGGCCAATCGCATTCGTCTGGGCGAAGTCAAAATGCTGTACCTCGCCCCGGAGCGTCTGGTCCAGCCACGCATGCTGTCATTCCTGCAAAACCTCAAGATCGCCCTGTTTGCCATCGACGAAGCGCACTGCGTGTCGCAATGGGGCCATGACTTCCGCCCTGAGTACCTGCAACTGGGGCAACTGGCCGAGCTGTTTCCGGATGTACCGCGCATCGCGCTGACCGCCACCGCCGACAAGCGCACCCGGGAGGAAATCGTCACGCGTCTGCACCTGCAGAACGCCGAGCGCTTTCTGTCCAGCTTCGACCGGCCCAACATCTTCTATCGCATCGTGCCCAAGGAACAGCCGCGCAAACAGCTGCTGGCTTTCCTTTCCGAGCGCCGCAGTGATGCCGGTATCGTCTATTGCCTGTCGCGCAAGAAAGTCGATGAGGTCGCCGTCTTCCTCAGTGAAAACGGCTACCCGGCGTTGCCTTATCACGCTGGTCTGCCGTCCGAAACCCGGGCGGCCAACCAGAAGCGCTTCCTTAACGAGGAAGGGCTGATCATGGTCGCCACCATCGCGTTCGGCATGGGCATCGACAAGCCCAACGTGCGCTTCGTGGCGCACATGGACCTGCCCAAATCGCTTGAGGCTTATTACCAGGAAACCGGTCGGGCAGGGCGTGACGGTCTGCCCGCCGATGCCTGGATGGCCTACGGTCTGCAAGACGTGCTGATGCTCAAGCAGATGCTGCAGAATTCCGAAGGCGACGAGCGCCACAAGCGACTGGAGCAGCACAAGCTCGATGCCATGCTGGCCCTGTGCGAAGAAACCCGTTGCCGTCGGCAGACCCTGCTGGCCTATTTCGACGAAGACATGCCCAACCCGTGCGGCCATTGCGACAACTGCGTCGATGGCGTGCAGACCTGGGATGCCACCGAACCTGCGCGTCAGGCGCTGTCGGCCATCTACCGGACCGGCCAGCGTTATGGCGTCGGTCATCTGGTCGACGTGCTGCTCGGCAAGTCCAACGACAAGGTAGAGAGCTTCGGCCATCAGCACCTGTCGGTATTCGGGGTGGGCAAGGCGCGCACCGAGGCCGAGTGGCGCTCGCTGTTCCGCCAGCTGGTTGCGCGTGGTCTGGCGGACATCGACCTTGAAGGCTATGGCGGCCTGCGCCTCAGCGAGACGTGCCGCCCTCTGCTACGTGGCGAAGTTTCTTTGGAACTGCGCAAGGACCTCAAACCACAAACCACGTCGCGAAGCAGCTCCGGCAGCCCGGCCAGTCAACTGGTGCGTGGCGAAGAGCGCGAGCAGTGGGAAGCCCTGCGTGCCTTGCGCCGCAAGCTGGCCGAAGAGCACGGCGTCCCGCCTTACGTTATTTTCCCGGACTCGACCCTACTGGAAATGCTGCGCAGCAAGCCCGGATCAATGGCCGAGATGGCCAAGGTCAGCGGCGTCGGTGCGCGCAAGCTGGAGCGTTATGGCGAAGCCTTTCTTGAAGTGCTCAGTGGCAAGGCCGAGGCTCCACGCGTGGTCGCCGATGTGCGTCACGAACTGATCAGCCTGGCGCGCGCGGGCATGACCCCGACGCAGATCGCCGGGCAGTTGCAGTGCTCGGAAAAGAATGTCTACACCCTGCTGGCCGAGGCCATCGGCAAGCAGCAGTTATCCATCGAGCAGGCGCTGGACTTGCCGGAGGACCTGCTGGGTGAGGTGCAGGACGCCTTTCTTGATGGCGAAGGAGAACTGCCGCCGGTGTCGGCGATTGCCGAGCAGTTCGCCGGGCGGGTGCCTGAGGGCGTGCTGTATTGCGTGCGTGCAGCGCTGCAATCGGAGTTTGAGGTATAACAGCGTGCGGCGGAGCGTCACCGTCCCGTGCTTGCTTGAACATAAGGACCATGCTTAGCTCGCTAATAATTAGTTTGAATCACGAGTTTCCTTATGCCAATGACTGATGAACATCGTTTCGGGATGCAACTCGGACACCTCACGCGAGGCTGGCGTGCCGAGCTGGATCGCAGGCTGGCCGATCTTGGCCTGTCTCAGGCTCGCTGGCTGGTCCTGCTGCACCTCGCGCGCTTCACCGAGCCGCCCACCCAGCGCGAGCTGGCGCAAAGTGTAGGCGTAGAAGGCCCCACCCTGGCGCGTTTGCTCGACAGTCTTGAAAAACAGGGCCTGGTTCAGCGTCAGGCGGTGCTCGAGGATCGACGTGCGAAGAAGATCCTGCTCAGTGACACGGCATTGCCCCTGATCGAAAAAATTGAAAACATCGCCAATGTCTTGCGCATCGAGCTGTTCGAGGGTGTGAGCGAAGAGGATTTGCGCGTCAGCATGCGCGTGCATTCGCAGATTCTCGCCAATCTGGAAAGATCCTGAGACGAAGCTGCGCATTCTCAACCATAATCGTTCAACGGATACTGACGTCCATCTGATTACGTGAGAAGCCTGCCGTGGTTTCCATAAGGGTTCGCATGCTGAAGAGTTCACTGGCTGCTGTCGAAGGTGCAGGTCGCAGGGCGCGCATGGCGTTGGGCAAGGGCGTGCTGGCGGTCTCGTTGCTGACCTGCTCTACGCTGGCGTCTGCGTTGGGCCTGGGTGAAATCACCTTGCACTCGGCGCTCAACCAGCCATTGAATGCCGAGATCCAGTTGCTGGAAACCGGCGGTCTGAGCAATGAAGACGTGATCGCCCGGCTCGCATCGCCTGAAGCGTTCGCCAAGGCGGGTATAGAACGTGTGTTCTTTCTCAATGACCTGCGCTTCACGCCGGTACTGCGCGGTGACCGCGGCGTGATCCGGGTGGTTTCCAGCAAGCCGGTTACCGAACCCTACTTGAGTTTTCTCGTCCAGTTGGCGCGGCCGAATGGCGATTTGCTGCACGAGTATACGGTGTTGCTTGATCCTGCCACTTCGGCACAAGGTCTGGCCGCCACGCGCAGTCGCAACCAGCAGCGCTCGGCCACCTCCGCTTCGGAAAGCCGCATGCCGATCGCGCCACCGGCGGCCGTGCAGGGCAAACACTATACGGTCGCCAGTGGCGACACGCTCAATGGTATCGCCAGCCGCTTGCAGGGGCCGGGCAATAAGGTGTCGGCAAGCCAGCTGGCGGACGGTATTCGTTCGCTCAACCCACAGGTATTTGCCGCAGGCGCCGGTTCTGCGCTTAAAGTCGGTCAGGACCTGTTGCTGCCGGACGCAGCCGTATTGCCAACCGCCGCAGCGCCTGCCGCAAGCGCTGCTGCGCCGTCGCCAAAACCTGCTGAATTGCAGCGTACCGCCGAGCAGTTGTCAGCTGCGGCCATCGAAAACCAGCAATTGGCTCAGTCGCTGGAGGCGCTCAAGGCTCAGACTCAGGAACTGCAAGAGCAGATGAGCGGCAAGGACAAACAGATCATCGCCTTGCGCAGCGATCTGGCCGCCGCGCAATCCGCTGCCACGCCATCTGCACCTGCAACAGCCACGCCTGCACCCGCAACACCTGCGGCTGCGCCGGCCACTCCTGCTCAGCCTGTTGCTGCATCGGGTGACGACTCATTCCTGAGCCTGCCGATACTGCTCGCTGCCGTATTGATCGTGCTTCTGCTGGTGGCGTTTGCTTATTCGAAACGACGTCAGCAGCGCAAGGACTCAGCAGCGCCCGCCGTTACCCCGGATGACCCGTTGATCAAGCCCGCGCAGGCCGCCATGCTTCCTGTGTTCGAAGTTCCTGCGGTGGCGCCGCAACCCGTGGTGCAGACCCCGTCACCGGCACCGGCCAAACCGTCGCCAGCGCAACGCTCGCCAGGCTCTGCTCCGGATGCGCTGGATGGCGTGAGCATTTACATCGCCTACGGACGCTTCACCGAGGCGATGGGCATTCTGCGCAGCGCCCTGGAAACCCAGCCCGAGCGTGATGACATTCGCATCCGCCTGCTGGAGTTGCTGGCGGAGCAGGGCGATGGCAGCGGTTTCGTTCGCGAAGAACAGGCCGCGCTGGAGCATGGTGTCGACCCGCAGACCATTCAGGATATTCGTGATCGCTTCCCACAGCTCAAGGCTGCCGAGGTCGCTCCCGTGGCGGCGGTCGTCCCGGCTGTCACAGTGGCGGCCAGCACATTGTCGTTCGACAAATCCGAACCCGAGCCTGCGCTCTACCTGCAGCCCGAGCCTGAGCCAAAACCCGCCGCGCAGCTGGATGAAAGCGCTGCTGCGGCGCTGAATCCACAGCATACCGACGAGTTTCAGTTGAACCTGGATGACCTGTCGATGGACGCCGACTGGGATCTGGTCGACCCGTTCGACAGCCCGCCGCCGCGTGCCAAGCCTGCCGCTGCGCCAGCGCCCGCTGAAGTCGACCCCGGTTTTTCATCGGACCTGACCCAGCTGCCGGAAGTCTTCGAACTCTCGGACGAACAGTTCCTCAGTGATTTTTCCGAGCCCGAAATCGTGGAGCCTGTCGAGGTCATTGCGCCTTCTGCCGCCGACGGCCTGAGCGACGATTTCCTCGACAGCTTCATGAACGATGACGCCGATTTTGACCTGCTGGATCTGGAAGAACCGCCCCTCAGCCAGATCAATCAGGCGCAGGTGCTGATTGAGGACGGCGATCTCGAATCGGCCCGTGAAATCCTCCAGCAAGTCATTGACGAGTCCGACGAAGAGCATCAGCGCATGGCGCGCGAGCTGCTGGCCAGCATTACCTGAGCGACGCTGTCGAGGCGCGACCGGTCTGGCGTTTAGCGAAAGATCGGTCGGATCCCCCGACATTTCGGATAGGCCACACAACCCCAGAATTCTCCGGCGTTCTTGCCGGTGCGGGCCACCTTGATCACCATGGTTTTCCGGCAATGCGGACACGCAGGCGCCGCCGGCTTTGCCGTGGGTGTTGGCGGCGCAGGTGTGCGGGGCTGTTTGCCGGGTTTGGCACGGCGGGTTTTGACAGGCACTTGCGGTTCAGGCGGGAGCGCTTCAGGCGCAGCGGGCTCCGGGTGCTGTCGCTGCGGCGTGCCTCCTGCAACCCGGCTCAATAACCCGCGCAGTGTCTTGATCAGTGCGTTCAGCGCAGAGGCTGCGTTGCGTGCCATTGGGGTGCCTTGGGTCGGGTCGCGATCAGGGCAGCATGGTGCAGGCATCCTCGTCGTGGCGCAAACACTTGATTTCGCCATCATGCTTGACGTTTCTTGAACAGCGTATTGCCGCTAGCTGTTAAATCCCTGAGTCGTGTGGGCGATAACAGTGCATCATGACGATCGGTTGTCACTTTGAAAGGCAGTGCTACACCTTCAACAGCTGCCCGGAGTATCAGCATCATCACGGAGCGATTATCAATGCGCGTCAACATGCCTATCACGCAGACTGAACGGACTTTCCCTGCCTCTGAACGCCTCATTTCCACCACCGACCTCAACAGCCACATTACTTATTGCAACGACGCCTTCGTCACGCTGAGCGGCTTCACTCGCGAAGAGCTGGTCGGGCAGCCGCATAACCTCGTGCGCCACCCGGACATGCCAGCCTCGGTCTTCGCGCATATGTGGGAAACCATCAAGCAGGGCAAGCCGTGGATGGGCGTGGTCAAAAACCGCTCCAAGCAGGGCGATTACTACTGGGTCAGCGCTTATGTGACGGCGGTGTACGAAAACGGCCGGATCGTCGGGTACGAGTCGGTGCGCTCGCTGCCGACCCGCGATCAGGTGCGGCGCGCCGAAGCGCTGTATGCGCGGTTGCGGGCGGGCAAGCCGGCAGTTTCCGCCAGCAGCTCAGCGACCTATCACCTGATTCGTCAGTTACCGATGATCCTCTGCGCGCTTGCGCTGGCTGTGGGTGTCTACCTGCTCGACGATTTGCCGTCGATCATCATGATCCCGATTGTGATGGTTGTGCTGGGCGTTTTTCTTGAAGTGCGCCAGCGCAGCAGCATCCGCAAAACCCTTGAAGAACACCCCAAGGCCTTCACCAGTGCACTGATTGCGTTGACCTACAGCGACAATCGCGGCCCGCAGGCGCAGCTCGACCTGGCCATGCTCAGCGAAGAGGCGCGCCTGCAAACGGCCCTGACGCGTCTGGCGGATACCGGGGAAAGCGTGCGCCAGCATGCCGGGCGGTCAGCGCAATTGTCCCTGCGCCAGGCCGAGTCGCTGGATCAGCAGCGCAGTGAGGCCGATCAGTCAGCCACGGCCATCAATCAGATGGCGGCGACCATTCAGGAAGTCACCCACAACGTGCAGAACACTGCCCATGCTGCCGAAGAAGCCGACAAGCTGGCACAGCAGGGGCGTGGTCTGGCCGATGAAAGCCTGTTGGCGATTCGACACATGGCCACCTCGGTTACCGACATTGGCAACGCTGTGGGGGAACTGGCTGACGCGACCCAATCGATCGGCAGTGTGGTCGATGTGATCACCTCGATCGCTCAGCAAACCAATTTACTGGCGCTCAACGCGGCCATCGAAGCGGCGCGTGCCGGTGAACAGGGACGTGGTTTTGCAGTGGTAGCTGATGAGGTGCGCTCACTGGCGTCTCGCACGCAGTCGTCGACCGAGCAGATCCAGCAAATCATCACCTCGCTGCGCGATGGCGCCGATCGAGCGGTACAGACCGCCAGCAAGGGCGAGCAGATCTCTCAGGAGAGTGTCGCCAGTGTTGAAGCCGTGCAGAAGGCGCTGGATGGCATCAGCCAGTCGGTGACCCGCATTACCGGCATGAGCCAGCAGATGGCGTCGGCGTCTGAAGAACAGAGCCACGTTGCGGAAACCATCAGCCAGCAAATCACCCGCATCGCGCAACTCTGCGATGAAAGTGCCAGCCAGGCGCAGCAAGGCTCGCAGATCAGCAGCGAGCTGGAAGAAATGGCGCATTACCTGCACAGCCTGGCCGAGCGGTTCAGTCGCTAAGCATGCGCAGAGGACGCAGAGCGTCCGGAACGGCATTACCACGCGGAGCGTGGTAACGATGATCTGCGTTGGATTTGGCCATGTACGCTGATCGCAGACCCCGGAATCTTGCGCTGTTCCGCACTCTCTGGATTGGACACAGAGCGTCCTGAGCGGCATTACCACGCGCAGCCTGGTAACGAGAGTCGGGGGTATTGCGGCTGCGTGCGTTTACGCAAAACCCAACCCCACCACCTATCGTGCCCATCGCTCCGCGTGGGCATGCAGTTCATGACGCTCCGCGTCATCTGTTTGCCGTAAAGCAGACTCCATTTGGGTGATTATCAATTATTGTCGGACAATTATTGGTATATCCGAATAAATAAGGCGCTTAACTGAAGTTGTTGAAGATATTGGCTGGAAAACTAGAAAAAGTGGAGGGCGTGCAATTAAATTGCCACTACTCAATTCAATTACCTCCATATCAAAAAAACAAAAAAACTCAATACATTCAAACGGATATCACTGAACTATATATCCAGTAATGCATTATCCTTATGTACTTAAACTTGTATCAGAATTGAAATAAATCTGTTGCCAAGTGCATAACTGCAGACTATGTTCTGGAATCGCTCAATCAAGAGCCAACCAGTATCAGGTGTGCAGGGATGCAAAAGTCGAAGTGCGTGGGTGTTGTCCGTTATTCGTTCAAGCCTGTAGCAACAGGCGCGCTTTGTGCGCTGTCTTTTACGTTTGGCTGCTCGGCTTATGCTGACTATGTCGAACAGGGCAAGCCGGGTGACGCGGCCAGTTGGCGGTCGGCAGAATTCCAGAGCGATTGGGGGCTGGGCCGTATCCAGGCTGATCAGGCTTACGCCGCTGGCATCACCGGGGCCGGCGTCAAGATCGGTGCGCTGGACTCGGGTTTCGACCCGTCCCACCCGGAAGCCACGCCATCCCGCTACCACGCAGTCACCGCTACCGGTACTTACGTTGACGGCTCGCCGTTCAGCATCACCGGTGCCATCAACCCGAACAACGACACCCACGGCACGCACGTCACCGGCACCATGGGCGCGGCGCGCGATGGCGTCGGCATGCACGGCGTGGCGTATAACGCTCAGATCTACGTCGGCAACACCAACCAGAATGACAGCTTCCTGTTCGGCCCCAACCCCGACCCGCAGTATTTCAAGGCGGTGTACGGCGCCTTGGCGGATGCCGGCGTGCGCGCCATCAACAACAGCTGGGGAAGCCAGCCGGCCGACGTGACCTACGCCACCGAAGCAGGCGTGCGCGCTGCCTACGCACAACACTACAACCGCGGCACCTGGCTGGACGAAGCGGCGAATGTCTCGCGCAAGGGTGTGATCAACGTGTTCAGCGCCGGCAACAGCGGTTACGCCAATGCCAGCGTGCGGGCGTCGCTGCCGTTTTTCGAGCCGGACCTCGAAGGCCACTGGCTGGCCGTGTCGGGCCTCGACAGCAGCAACGGTCAACGCTACAACCAGTGCGGCCTGTCCAAATACTGGTGCATCACCATGCCCGGTCGGCTGGTCAACAGCACCGTGCCGGGCGGTGGCTACGGCATTAAATCCGGCACTTCCATGTCCGCGCCGCATGCCACTGGCGCGCTGGCGCTGGTGATGGAGCGCTTCCCGTACATGAACAACGAGCAGGCGCTGCAAGTGCTGCTGACCACCGCCACCCAGCTCGACGGTTCGATCACCCAGGCACCGACCAATAGCGTCGGCTGGGGTGTGGCGAATCTGGAACGGGCGATGCGCGGTCCCGGCCAATTGCTCGGCACCTTCGATGCCAATCTGGGCGCAGGTTTGACTGATGTGTGGAGCAACGATATTTCCGATCAGGCGCTGATCCAGCGTCAGGCCGAGGACAGCGCCGAGCAGGCCACCTGGCAGCAAACCCTGATCAGCAAAGGCTGGCAGAACGGCGTTGCCAGCACCGCCAGCCAGCAGGATCAGGCCGATTACGCCACCGGCACCGCTCGCGCCGCTGCTGCTGCGCAACGCCAGTATCAGGGCAGCCTGATCAAATCCGGCGCAGGCCGCCTGATTCTCGACGGCGCCAACACCTATCGCGGTGACACGCTGGTCAATGGCGGCGTGCTGTCGGTCAATGGGTCGCTGGTGTCAGCCGTGCAGGTCAATGCCGGCGGCACACTGGGCGGCAATGGCCAGATCGGCGGGCTGACAGCGCGCAACGGCGGTATCGTCGCGCCGGGCAATTCCATCGGTACATTGCAGGTCAATGGTGATGTGACCCTCGAGCCGGGTTCGACCTACGCCGTGGAGCTTTCACCGACCGCCAGTGACCGCATCGTCGCCACTGGCAGCGCTACCGTGTCAGGCGCGAACATGACGCTGGCTCTGGAGAATACAACGCCAGTGGCCTTGAGTTCTGCACCGATCCAAAGCGTGGTAGGTCGCCAGTACAACGTGCTGCAAGCCGCCAACGGTATCAACGGCCAGTTTGGCAGCGTCTCTTCCAACTACGCCTTCCTCGGTGGCCGACTCGACTACTCAGCCACCGGCGTGGCACTGAACGTCGAGCAAACCGCCGCTTTCAACAGCGTGGCGCAAACCCCTAATCAGGCTGCCGTGGCGACTGCCGCCGAACAACTCGGCGCCGGTAACGCGGTGTACGAAAACCTGCTGCTTACCCAGAGCGCCGCCTCCGCACGCGACAGCTTCCAGCAATTGTCCGGCGAAATTTACCCGGCCATCGGCAGCATGCTGATCAACGACAGCCGCCAGGTCCGCGATGCGGTGGGTGAGCGCCTGGGCGCCAGCGTGTTTGGCACCGATGGCAACACTGCCGCACAAGATAACGTCTGGCTCAAAGCCCTGGGCGCATGGGGCAAGACCGACTCGCGCGACGACACCGCCGGTTACACCTCCTCGATTGGCGGGCTGCTCGCCGGTGTCGATGGCAACCTTGCCGATGACACCCGTCTGGGCGCTGTCGCAGGCTACAGCGACAGCTCGTTGAACATGGGCTCCGGCACGCATTCCCGGGCTTCGGTGGACAGCTACCATCTGGGCGCTTACCTCGGCCATGAAATCGGCGCACTGCGCCTGACCCTCGGCGCCGCACACAGCTGGCATCGCATCGATGCGCAACGCGACGTGCAGGTCGGCGGCGCAGCGGGCAAGGAGAAAACCAAACACGACGCACAGAGCACCCAAGTGTTCACCGAGGCGGCGTATCGCATTCATCTGCAACCCGCGACGCTTGAGCCGTTCGCCAATCTGGCCTATGTCCACCTGAACACCGATGGCTTCACCGAGAAGGGCGACGCTGCAGCGCTGTCTGCCGGTAGCGACAACCGTGATGCGGTACTCAGTACCCTGGGCCTGCGTGCCCTGAAGAGCATCGCGATCAGCGACCGCCAGAAGGTCGACCTGTCCGGCAGCCTCGGCTGGCAGCACAACCTGAGCAACACCAACTCCGAACAGCATCTGGCGTTTGCCTCCGGTGGCAGCAGCTTCGCTATCGAAAGCTCGCCACTGGTGCGTGACGCTGCGCTGGTGGGTGCTCATGCCAGCCTGGCGTTGAGCAAAGAGGCGAGGATCAGCCTCGATTACAGCGGTCAACTGGCCAGTCGTGAGAAAAGTCACGGTGTGGGCCTGAGTCTGAACTGGCAGTTCTAAGCAGTACGCAACCCTAAAACCAAAAGAACGACGCGCATGCAAATGCATGCGCGCGGAGATTCGTGCGCGTTAACTAAGGACGGTAGCTTGATGAAAGATGTATTCAACACCCGACACACCTCTGTCAAACCCCTGGGCCACGCCATTCGGGCGATCAATCGCGCCTCCTGCGGCGCGCTCGCCTGCTACCTGGCGACACTGGGCGTGGCGCATGCCGCACCGTATGTGGAAGCAGGGCAGGCGGGCAATGCGGCCAGCTGGCGCAGTGCCGAATTCAATGCCGACTGGGGCCTGGGCGCGATCAATGCTGATCAGGCCTACGCTGCAGGCTACTCGGGCAAGGACATCAAACTGGGCATCTTCGACCAGCCGGTCTATGCCCCGCATCCGGAATTCGACAGCCCCAACAAGGTGGTCAATCTGGTCACCAGCGGCATCCGCGAGTACACCGACCCGTATATCCCGGTGAAGGCGGGCGACGCTTTCCGCTACGACGGCGCACCGAGCCTGGACTCCGGCGGCAAACTCGGTAACCACGGCACCCACGTCGGCGGCATCGCCGGTGGCAATCGCGATGGTGGTCCGATGCACGGCGTGGCCTACAACGCGCAAATCATCAGCGCCGACAACGGCGACCCAGGCCCGGAAGACGGCATCGTGCTGGGCAACGACGGCGCGGTGTATCAGGCTGGCTGGAACGCGCTGGTCAACAGCGGCGCGCGGGTCATCAACAACAGCTGGGGCATCGGCATTACCGACCGTTTCAGCAAGGGCGGTCGCGATCCGGCGTTCCCGCACTTCACCGTGCAGGACGCACAAGTGCAGTTCGACCAGATCCGCCAGATCCTCGGCACGCGTCCGGGTGGCGCGTATCAGGGGGCCATCGACGCGGCACGCAGCGGCGTGGTGACCATCTTCGCCGCAGGCAACGACTACAACCTCAACAACCCCGACGCAATGGCCGGGCTCGGCTATTTCGTACCGGAGATCGCCCCCAACTGGCTGACCGTCGCCGCCCTGCAACAAAACCCGGATGCCGCAGCGGCCGCCACCACGCCCTACACGCTGAGCACCTTCTCGTCGCGCTGCGGCTACACCGCCAGCTTCTGCGTCTCGGCGCCGGGCACGCGCATCTACAGCTCGGTCCTTAACGGCACCAGCCTTGCAGACCTGACCGTCGGCTGGGCCAACAAGAACGGCACCTCAATGGCCGCACCTCACGTCGCAGGCAGTATGGCTGTGCTGATGGAGCGCTTCCCGTACATGACCGGCGCGCAGGTTGCCGACGTGCTGAAGACCACCGCCACCGACCTTGGCGCACCGGGCGTCGACGCGCTATACGGCTGGGGCATGATCAACCTCGGCAAGGCTATCAACGGCCCGAGCATGTTCGTGACCGAGGCAGATATTCCTGCCGAGTTTCGTATCGACGGCGCCTACGGCGACAGCCAGTTCGTGGCTGACCTGCCTGGCGTCGGTGCGATCGTCGATGCCGGCAAACCGACGCAGCGCACCTGCACCGGGCCGCAATGCGGGCTGGATGTGTGGAGCAACAACATCTCCGGCCACGGCGGCCTGACCAAACAAGGCATCGGCACCCTGGTGTTGAGCGGGGCCAACAGCTACAGCGGCCCTACGCTGGTCAATCAAGGACGCCTGGCCATCAACGGCTCGCTGGCCTCTGCGGTCACCGTCAACAATGGCGGCATTCTGGGTGGCAACGGTAGCGTCGCGTCGCTGACCGCCAACCGTGGCGGCACAATTGCACCGGGCAACTCCATCGGCACCCTGCAAGTGGCGGGCAACCTCAACCTGACACCGGGCTCGACCTACGCGGTTGAATTCTCGCCCACTGCCAGCGACCGCATCGTGGTCGGCGGCACCGCGACCGTAAGCGGCGCCAACATGGCCCTGTCCCTGGAAAACGACAACGCAGCACTGCTCAGCAGCAACCAGACCCGCAGCGTTCTGGGTCAGCAGTTCAACGTACTGCAAGCGGCTGGCGGCATTCAGGGTCAGTTTGGCTCGGTGACGGATAACTACGCATTCCTCGACGGCAACCTGGCTTACACCGGTACAGGCGTGACACTGGCCCTTGAGCGTAACGGCGACAGCTTCGCCAGCGCGGCGCAAACGTCCAATCAACGCAGCGTGGCCCAAGCCATTGAGCAACTGAGTGCGGGCAACTCCGTCTATGAGAGCATCATCCTCAGCCAGGACGCCGCCAGCGCACGCCGCGCATTCACCCAACTGTCCGGCGAAGTGCACCCGGCCATCGCCACGCAATTGAACAACGACAGCCGCCAACTGCGCGACGCCGTGGGTGACCGTCTGCGCGTGGAAGGCTTGTACGACCAGCCAGTACCGGGGACTGAAGATAACTCGGTGTGGGTCAAAGCGCTGGGTGCCTGGGGCAAAAACAACGGCAGCAGTGACAGCGCCAGCTCGACCTCATCGCTGGGCGGCCTGCTGGCAGGCGTCGACGGCCTGATCAGCGAACACACCCGTCTGGGCGCGATGGCAGGTTACAGCGACACCTCGCTGAGCCTGGGCGACGACACCCACTCGCGGGCCTCGGCAGACAGCTACCACCTGGGCGCCTACATCGGCCACGAACAGGGCGCACTGCGCCTGACCGCAGGCGCGTCGCACAGCTGGCACCGCATCGACGTGAAACGCGATCTGCAATTCGGCGCGTTTTCCGACCGTCAGAAGGTCAAGCGTGACGCCCAGTCGAGCCAGGTCTTCACCGAAGCCGCCTACCGCCTGAACCTGCAACCGCTGGCACTGGAGCCATTCGCCAACCTGGCTTACGTCCACTTCGACAGCGACAGCTTCACCGAAAAAGGCGGCGCTACAGCCCTCAAAGGCAGCGATGACACCCGCGACACCGTGCTCTCGACCCTGGGCATGCGCGCCGGTAACCGCTTCAACCTCAACGACACACAAAAACTCGACGTCTCCGCCACCCTCGGCTGGCAGCACAACCTGAGCGACACCTCGTCGGAACAACACCTGGCCTTCGCCAGCGCCGGCAACAGCTTCAACGTGCAAAGCGTCTCCATGGACCGCGACGCCGCCGTAGTCGGTGCCCGCGCCAGCCTGGCGTTGGGCAAGGATGCACGCATCAACCTGGACTACAACGGCTTGCTCGGTGCGCGGGATAAAACCCACGGCGTGGGCTTGTCGCTGGATTGGCAGTTCTGATGGAGGATGCCTGCGGGGTGCAGTAGCCGCGCAGGCACTCGGTAATACCTATCGTGCCAATGCTCCGCGTTGGCACGCATCTCGTGACGCTCTGCGTCACATCCAAGCCATCACGCGAATGCTGGATCACTCATAAGTCCAAGCTTCTGCCCGGAGGGCGTAGGAGCGAACTTGTTCGCGATCTGCCGGGAAACGGCAGAAAAACCTATGTATGCGGTACATCATTTGCGAACCAAATTTCAGGCTCGGCCTAGCCATGCCTTCCCAGATCGCCTCAATAAACAAATTTGATGGCTCAATAGCATCATGGTAAAACCTTGCAACAGACACTCGTCTGCACTCGCTAAGGAATAGCCATGAAAAAGACAGGGACAGGCTTCGTTGCCATACTTGCATTGCTCTGCGCCTTCTCCGCAAACGCCAGAGAAGCCCAGGTCACAGACGCCTCAATCGTCAAAGCCATCATCCAGGAATCCATCGACAGCTACCCCGGGAATTGTCCGTGCCCCTATAACTCCGCTCGCAACGGCAGCCAATGCGGCAAACGCAGCGCGTACAGCCGCAAAGGCGGTTACGCACCGATCTGCTACAAGGAAGATGTCACCAAAGAAATGATCAGCGACTACCGCCGCCGCCTGAAAGACTGATTCCGAAAAAACACGATGGTCGTCACCCAGCGTAACGACCATCACGCCACCATATTCAACCCAGCCGAGAGACAGGCAACACAGCCCGCCACCACGACTTCGCCAAGCGATGCGGCCGCGCATCAACCTGCATCTGCGGATGCGCCAACAGCATCGGCATATCCCGCAACCGTATCCACGGCTCGCTGTGCCAGTGCAACATACTCACCGACAACCCCGGCCACTGCAGCATGCTCTGGTGCGGCGTGCAGTCATCAAACGGCACCTGCCCATCCCGCAACGCAGGCACCACCTCGTTGGTAAGCCACTGCCGCAACCCACGATTCTCCGCATGGTAGTGATGCACCATCATCGCGTACGCCCCCGACTCACTGACCATCAGCTCTGACTGCGCTTCGCCGTGCAGGTCGAGCGTGATCATTCGGTGTTGGTCAGCATCCAGCTTGCGCAGCGTCCGCTCGTTCAATGGCCAGCCGATCATGCGACCGAGATCTCGGGCACTGAACCAGGGTTGGTTTTCTAGGAGGAGGGCGAGGAGTTGGCGGTTGTGGCGGTGGAAGGGGGTTGGGGTGTGAGGCGTTGTCTGATTTAGGCTTGCGATGTGGGGCATCTAGGTAATCTCTACATTTTTAGCTTTTTGAGAGCTAGGCGTCGGGAGCTAAGAAACCCCAATGTAGAAAAGGCCGGACGTATTCCCCTTGCGGGTCTTGTATTGGTCCACTCCCGACATATCAGAGATTTTAGGACGCGCAGCCGAAGGCCGCAGGTACAAAAAGCCGCATTTTATCGGAAGCGGTCAGGCCGCTACATTTGAGTTTCTTGGGCGTTTCTTAGGCGCGGTGTTAGGGTAGGGCACGCTTTATCGTTGTGGAAGGCTAAATAGTGTAGGACTTTTCTGAAAATATCCGAAGCATCAGCTTGTGGGGCGTAGCCTTCATTTAGGTATAAGGCAAATCGCTGTGATGTGCTGATCTGGTATGTATTCAAGAGGGACACCCAGCCCGGTGATCTCGACCGCTCCGTAGTTATCATCAGTGTAGAAGAACTCTTCGGTCTCATCCAGCTCAAGCCGGGTGTAGGGTAGAAGTTCGGAAACTAGACTCCCAAGTCCTATATCCCCAAGGAGAGTTCCTTTGTAAATATAGTTTTGAGCTGCGTCTCCAGAGAAACTAAAATTATAAATCTTTATAAAGGTAACTCTATCGCTTCTCAATGAAATGGACAGCGCTGGTGTACCTTTGAGTAGTCTGTTTATTACCGTGTCGTCAGAAAGCGAGAATGCGTAGCCACTATCGCCATCTGAATCAGGCTCGTAAATTTCCCCCTTTAGAATTGGAGAATCTCCGAACTAATACAGCAACCCCTCTTCATCCACCACATACCGAGAGAGCACAGATTTCAATAGTTTTGCACTAGCATACATGGGTATGCCAGCCTGCGATTTACATGGAATGATGGGCGCTTTCCATGAGATTTTAAAGTCTTCATTTATCATCACATTTTTATCTCTGCTCTATTGATAGAATATCGCGCTTATGGTGGTTTTACCTTTTTTACTATCATGATATGGTTTTGTAGTGGGCGTAAATGATGGTTTAAAGATTCGCATCTTATATGGCGGGTGCAGGTATGATGCATATGCTAGTGATTATCTGATCGGGTTGGTCTTCAAGAGAGGCACTCCATCCTCCTATTTCGACTTGTCCATAGTGATTATCTGTATAAAACCATCCTAGACCATCGTCGAATTCCAAATCTGTAAGCGGTAGAAATTCAGATACTTTACTGCCTAAAGTCAGTCCGCCGGGTAGTGCTCCTTTGTAGATAAAGTCCTCCGCTGAGTCACCAGGAAAGCTAAAGTTGTATACCTTGATGATAAAAACCTTTCTATTTTTGATCGCGATTGATAAAGCAGGTAATACTTTGTTGCTTATGTCTATAATGTGATCGTCAAGAAGAAAAAATTTGTAGCCGCCATCGCCGTTTGTGTCTATTTCATTCTTTGTTAGTCGGAAAATAGGTGAGTTTTCAAATTGATATAAGTTATTTTGCTTGTCGACTATATATTCGGCGAGAGAGGACTCTACCAAGTCTGCGCTGATGTGAAGTGGTATACCTGCTAGTGATTTGCAAGGTATGATCGGAGCGCTCCACGAGATTTTAAAGGTTGAGTCTGACATTATTCTGGTATCCATGTATTGTTGGAAGGGTTGAAAATTACCTTTTGCCCTTCAGGATTTAAATATACAGTATTTTTATCGTAGATTACTTGTCCTTTGCCGAAAAATGTTGGCCTGTATGTGTTGGGCTCTACAATTTTTATTTGGCTGCCGTCGTTATAAGATATTTTATAATATTCGCCAATGTGGTCTGAATCAATTTGTTTTCCGACAGTTGAAGGGCTGTATTGGATTTTCTTTATCCCTGTAGCACTGCCTTCAATTTCAAATATTTGAGCATTCTGAGATGAACCAGCCCTAGGGGGAACATCAGTCACTGTTGCGCCATCCATAGTAAACGACTGCTTGATATCCTCTATCGTTTTTCCCCAAATACTTTCAGGTTTGTCCACGATGTTTCGAGGTATGCCTGCCTGTTTAGCCAGATCTTCACGCAAACCGTCTCTGGCGAGAGCGGAGGTTGCCGGAATTTCATCCAGCATCTCTTCTAGATGCTTCGGCTTCTCGTAGACTGGTTCAGGTATTGGCTCGGAATTTTTGACCATGTCGTTGCTAGCGGTTGACGGTCGGCCAATGCTGTCATATTTGGGCTCTGCCTTTTTTAGCGGCGTTGATTCTGTAACCCGCAATTCTGGATGAGCCAGCAGCTTCTGCTCATTGCGAGCCAACCAACCCGCAATTTGTTTATTAGTCATGTCCGCTTGAAGCTTTGCGCTACGTGCCGCAATGCCATCCAGGCTGCCTACGACCCCTGCCTTGATCTGACCTCGTGTGATGTAGGTAACAATGGCAGTCAGTAGGAGCATGACTAATTGCTCCTGACCTCTGGCAAGTTGCCCTGCGGCTGCGTCTATACGCTCATCAATCAACCACGCAGAAGCGCCTGTGGGATCTAGCCCCGGCGGTTTGACACCTTCCTCTGCGTTCCAGGCTGTGACCATGCCTTCATAAAGGGTTGCGAGACAAGCTGGGAGGCCTTGATAGAAATAATCAGCGATGGCTGAAAGCCCCATGCCCAGCAGAATCAGGTTGCCGACCTGTAAGCCTATGCCGCTGCCTGCTATGGCTCCTGGTACAGCGCCCGCTCCGAACGCTAGCGACCCAGCGGCACCACCAACAAGAGTCCCGACGGCCACGCTGCCGCCCATAATCATGGCGACCTCTTTGACCAGTTGCAGCAAGACAGGAAGGATTTCCGTAATGTCTATGGAAGCCCATTTGCGCATCAGATTTAGCTGGATGATCGGATAGGACTTGGCCATCGCCAACTTCACCGATTCGATGCGGTTTCCGCCGATACTGCCGAAGGCCAATGTGGCCTCGTTACTGACTCGTCGAGTGAAACCGTTCCAACCATCGAAAGCGCTTTCCCAGCCTTGATCGAAAGACTGATTCAGATGGTTGAATTTGTTATCGAGGGTTCGCTCGATGTCGTCCCATTTGGGGACGTTGGCTAAAAGATCCATTCACTCATCCCTGTCCTTGAAAAAGGTAAGTCCCGAGTCTCGATCCCTGAGCCATCGAATTCTAACGTGCCCGATAAGGTTTCGGGTGACACCATTTTTCTCATCAGAGTAACGAACAGCAATGATGTCAATAAGTCATTATTCGTGATCGTCAGAGGTGTATGGACTGCTGTGCCTTGAATTATCGGCGTTTTTTCTAAGCATTTCGTTTGAAAAGTTTTTCGGTGGATCATCAAAAAAGAGACGTGGCGCACCTTCGGTGGACTGCTTGCGTGTCTCATCCAGAACGGTCGCTCTCGGGGCTTCGCTTTACCCATGCTGACAATCTAGATACTGTTGTCGGACTTTTCCTACAAGGACGTTCGGCAATGCCTTCGCTCAATCAGATTTTCTTCGGTCCGCCCGGTACGGGGAAAACCTACGCCACAGTCGAAGCGACGTTGCAGATCCTTGATCAGCCTTTTCTTGCTAAGAATGCTGGGAGCCGATCAGCGTTAAAAGCTCGGTTTGACGAGCTGCTCGCAGCAGGCGACGTGCGCTTTGTGACCTTTCATCAGAGCTTCAGCTATGAAGACTTTGTTGAAGGGCTTCGCGCTACAACTGACGAGCAAGGTCAGATCCGTTACGAAGTGGTATCTGGCGCCTTCAAGAGCCTCTGCGAGTCAATTGCGAGTGAACTGAGCGGAAAATACCGAGCATTCAAAGTCGGTGATCGTTACGGCACAGGCTATAAGGTAATTCGAGCGAATGACTATATTATTGAGTTAGAAAAGCCAAAAGGCAAAAATTTTGGCCTTGCTATGAGTCTACTTAATGCTCTGGCTGATGATGTTTCTCAAGGTGTACTGAGTGTTAATGACTTGAGTACAGGTAATTGGGAGGAAAAACTACCGAACTCTACTTATGATCCTTACTTGGTCAAAGGCTATCGCAATATCGTTCCCGTATTGATTGAGCACATGCTCAGCAAGCGAAATGAAGATTTCCGGACGGCAGAGGTCGCTCAGAGTGAACGGCCAAAAGTGCTGATCATTGATGAGATCAACCGAGGCAACGTCTCGCGCATCTTCGGCGAGTTGATCACCCTCATCGAACCTTCCAAGCGTGCGGGCGCATTAGAGGCTCTCGAGGTCACGCTGCCTTACTCGAAAGAGCGCTTCAGCATTCCCAGCAACATCCACTTGATCGGCACCATGAACACATCTGACCGATCATTGGCCGCACTTGATATTGCCCTGCGTCGTCGTTTCACGTTCATTGAGGTGCCGCCTAATCCAGAGCTTCTTGAAGACATAGAGGTTGATGGCATCGCTATCGACGAATTGCTCAGTGTGATGAACCAGCGCATAGCCGTCCTGCTCGATCAGGATCATTGCCTGGGGCACGCGTACTTCATGCCTCTTGAGAGCGATCCGACATTGGAGCGCCTGGCAGGCATTTTTCGAGAGCAAATCCTGCCGCTACTTCAGGAGTATTTTTTCGAAGATTGGCAGCGTATCCAATGGGTCCTCAACGACCAACGCAAAGCCCCAGAAAATAGGTTCTTGATCCAGCCGAGCCAAGACTTCAGTGTGCTGTTTGGAGATGCCGTCACAGTGGGGCAGAACAACGAGCGTTGGGAGTTGAATCTGCCTGCATTCAAGAATATCGAGTCATATCTGGGCGTGATCGATCACAACCTGAGCGTCAGCGCGCCGCTGGAAGCCAAAACCGTCAGAACGGAAGGCGTAGACATACGACAAGCCGCCAATGGCAGTATTCAGGTCTATCGTGAAGGCCAGCAGGTCAAACCTGCCAAGCCACATTTGCGAGAGATTGCCAGCAAACATGGTCTGTCTATTACATCAGCATCGGGCATCAAGCTGAACACGCGGAGCCTCGGGCGTAAGATCATCAAGTTCCTTAGCGAACAGCAAAGGTGAAAACCACCGTAACGGTCCGGGAATATGCTCGGCTGACAACCAGCAATGTTCTTAG
>Ga0308164_10000197_pt1 | contig 146711 bp, 148 predicted proteins | sample PhyTR2_FD_201031 | JGI IMG/M metagenome (GOLD analysis project Ga0308164, IMG submission 201031) | Phyllosphere microbial communities from UC Gill Tract Community Farm, Albany, California, United States - DLSLT.R2 | ecosystem: Host-associated > Plants > Phyllosphere > Unclassified | place...
TCACAAATTTTATTTATAAAAATTTTAGCGAATGTTTCCTGACCTATAATCCTCTTGAAGTAACTTAAATTATCTGCCCGAAGGCCCTCCTGCGCTACCGAAATACTCTCGTTTTCAGTGGGGCAAAGATAGAACACATCCTTACAAGAAACAAACATTTAATGATCAATTTTTTTGATTGTGGAAAAGTATTAAAGTAAAAACGCTGATTTAATAAGCGTTGAATAACATTATGGAGTTATCCACAATGTTCATATTATTTTAAAGATAGGGAATGACGCACCGTAAATATGGGTATCATTGGAAAATTTAGTAAACAAAATGCCGATTTTGTATATCAAAAATAATGTTAACGCCATGTTCTGGAATAGAAACAACATCAATGAGTTTACTGTTTACAAAGATTAAGCCAAAAGATTAGTGATATTTATCTATTAATATAAGGTGTCGCTCCGACGGAGTTCTTTGTATATGGATAATTAATTACTATTTTGGTTATAGAAAATATTGTTAATACCCTGTTCTGGGGTAGGAAAAAACATCAACTAGTACACTATTTACGAAGATTAAGCTAACAAATTTATTTATGCATTGATGAAAGGTGTCGCTCCTACGGAGCTCTGCTGTCTGTAACAAAACTTTACTACAAACATATTGCTCCTCTGGAGCTCTACTTTCTTCTCTGGAAAAGAAGAGAAAATTCAAATTTTCAAATGAGCAGTAATGACCATGATAGAAAGATGGATTGTAAAAAATATATTTAGACAGAGGCTAAAGAATTGAAAAACATTTCTTTTTAGGCAAATAATGAACTACCGACCACTCCTAGCCAAGATTGAACGGCATGTTTGAGCTCTTTTTGCAGAAAGGGATAGCAAAGGTGCAAAAAAGCGAGTAGTGAAAGCTGGAATAAGCTCCCTATTTGAGTGGATGGATGTGAATGCAAGATTTTTGTACGATAGCGATTTTGAATATTGAGCGGTTTAGTGGTAATTAAAATACTTTTACGAAACATTTTATATTTCAAAAAAAATACCTCTGAAAATTTCAGAGGTACTATATATATTATATGATGCAGATTAAAATTCTGCGTTCTTTGGAGTTCTTGGGAAAGGGATCACGTCGCGAATGTTGGTCATACCTGTTACAAAGAGAACCAGTCTTTCTAAACCAAGCCCGAAACCTGCGTGAGGAACAGACCCGAATCTCCTGGTATCCATATACCACCAAAGCTCGTGCTCGTCTACGTGCATCTCTGCCATTTTCGTTTTCAGAACGTCTAGTCTCGCTTCTCTCTCTGATCCACCGATGATTTCGCCGATTCCAGGGAAAAGAACATCCATTGCTGCAACGGTTTTGTTGTCGTCATTCAGCTTCATGTAGAACGCTTTGATCTCTTTTGGATAATCAAATAAAACTACTGGACATTCAAAATGCTTTTCTACCAAGAATCTTTCGTGCTCAGACTGAAGGTCGGTTCCCCAGCTTTCAACCGGATATTGGAATTTTCCCTTTTTGTTTTCCTTTGAGTTCATTAAGATCTCAATTGCTTCCGTATAGCTTACACGTTTGAAACGTTTCGCGATAACATTCTGAAGTTTTTCGATCAATCCTTCTTTTGCTCTGTCTTTTTCCGGTTTTGATTTTTGCTCTTCTTCAAAACGCTTGTCTAAGAATTCTAAATCATCTTTGCAGTTATCCAAAACATACTGAATTACATATTTTAAGAAATCTTCTGCCAAATCGATGTTATCTTCCAGGTTGTTGAAAGCAACTTCCGGCTCAATCATCCAGAATTCTGCTAAGTGACGGGTTGTGTTTGAATTTTCAGCACGGAAAGTCGGTCCGAAAGTGTAAATTCTTCCCAATCCCATTGCTGCAGTTTCACCTTCCAGCTGTCCAGAAACCGTTAAGTTCGTTTTCTTACCAAAGAAATCCTGAGCGAAATCGATATCGCCCTGCTCGTCTCTTGGAATATTGTTTAAATCAAAGTTGGTAACCCCAAACATTTCGCCTGCTCCTTCTGCATCTGCACCGGTTACAATCGGTGTGTTGATATAGAAAAACTGGTTTTGGTTAAAGAAAGAGTGAATTGCAAAACTCACTGCATGACGTACTCTGAAAACCGCACCAAATAAATTGGTTCTGAACCTCAAATGCGCCTGCTCTCTCAACACTTCTAATGAGTGTTTTTTTGGCTGAAGAATAGTTTTATCCCTTTCCTCTGTAAAGTTATCTCCTAAAATGATAATTTTTTTAGCGATAATTTCTACAGTTTGTCCGGCTCCCTGGCTTTCAACCACTTCACCAACAACTTTCAGAGAAGAAGCGGTGCTTATCTTACTAATAATTTCTGCATCGAAATTTTCGAAATCAACAACAATCTGCAAATTATTAATTGTAGAACCATCATTAAGCGCAATAAAGCGATTTGAACGGAAGGCTCTTACCCAACCGTAAACTGTAATGTCATGATGTAATACTTTTTTGTAGTCTTGTAAGACTTCTTTAATCGTCTGCTTTTTCATTTGTTGATTGATAAATTTTTGTATAAAAAATTAATGTTTGCAAATCTACAAAAAACAGTGTGATTTTTCTAAGATTACATTGTTTGATTTAAAAATGATTCTGATGACCCGTCATTTATCATATTGTGATTTTTGAACACAAAGCACACCAAGTTTTCTTATACTTTAGCCGCTTTCAAGGTTCACAAAGCCGTAAACTTATAAAAGCACCCAGAGTTTTTTAAGTTTTCATCAATTACGTACAATCAGAAAAATGATCATTTAATTCCGGTAATTGATTTTTATTAATTAAAAAGTGTACTCTTTTTTCTCAGCTTCCCTTTTCTGATATTCCAGGCATGGTAACAACTCGGGACGTCGTATTGCCATTTTGGAAGAATTAAAATAATCAGGGTAACATCGATATGAGAAATAATCCCCAGAATAATGGTAAGATGAAATGCCCAGCCTGCCTCTTGAAATCCTATTAAATAAGTGAACGCAACAAGTAAACTCAAGCCCCATAATTTTGAAAGCCATGCATGGGTACACGTTTCCTTTTTAAATTTAACGATGCTTATTATATAGCATAAAGCTTCCATGATAAAGATAAGCGCAATGCTTTGCCAATGACTTTTTATCACTTCCGGATTGATGAAATATGCCGCGAATGCCAATGAGAGCCAAAATACCAAATCAACCTGACTGTCGAGTCTTCGTAGTTTTTCTGAGGAAACTCCTACTTTTCGGGCAATGATTCCGTCGAAAATATCTGTTAATAATCCAATGAACATTAAGGATAAAATTACAAATCGCAATTCTTCTCCATTAAAATATGCTAATGCAAAAATAATCGGAGCAAAAAGAAATCGTGTTGCTATTAATAAATAAGGTATTGTTTTCATGTTTAAAATTATTTGATGTTATTTAAAATTTAAAAATCAAGCTTGTTTCGACTGAAAAAGCATTAAATCCTTCCGGCGCAGTTTGTTTATACCATAATCTATACGGCAGATAAGAAGCCTGAACACCGATTCCCAGATTGTCTTTCCAAAAACGAATTCCCTGACCGATTTTTAAAGTTGAAAAACTGGCACTGTGAGTATCTATATAGATCGTATTATCCTTATCAGATTTTTCCTGTGTCTCGTCTTTCGGTATGTATCCATCATTAAAAAAAAACGTCTGTAAGCTGAATTCTGAAACCCATTCTATTTTGTTGTTTCTCAATTCGTATTCCTTGGCCATTCTGGCTCCCAAATTCCAAATAAATTCTTGAGAGCGAATAGGATAAAACAGTCCATTCTTTCCATAATTAAATTCATAAAGACTTTTACTGTAACCGAAATTTGTTCCTAATTCCAGATGAGTTCTAGATTCATCTGCGGGAAATCTGTACCAATAACCAGCGTACACACCCACATTTTGCTTTGTTTTAAATTTGTTAAAGTTCAGAAATGAGCCGAATTCGATTAAAGATCTTTCAGTTTTTTCAACGTTTACGTTTTGTGCAGAAAGATTCAGACAAAACAACAGGATTATTACAAAAGTTTTCATGACTTAAAAGTTGATTAGTGGTAGAGTGCGTTTTCCGTTTTTGTTCCAGAAGCCAATCTGAAGACCTTTCATTTTATTTGATTTATTCACCAAACCGAACTGCAAACCTTTGCCGTCAACATTTTTATTAACGAAGCCTATCTGAACACCTCTGAGAATTTCTGTGTTATTAAAAGCAGAAAAACTGGCACCCTTCATTTCCTTTGATGAAACGCCTAAGATTGCAACAAAAGCTCCATTCCCTTGTTCAATATCAAAATTGGCCAACGAACCCATGACGCCATTCATCGTATGACCATAATTATAAAGAGAAACACTCACACCGTTGTGGCTGATTCCTCTGAAATAACCTGCGGCAGAAATACTGAGGCCATTCACCTGAACAGTTTCTACATTTGCAGTTTTCGCCGGATCATAAAAAAGCCAGAACAAAATTCCTAAAGGATTAATTTCCAGATTAAGTCCGTTCACTTTCTGTAATTTTAAAGAAGTTTCATCTTTTAAAAGATACTGCGAATCCAAACCCAATCCGAATGCCAATCCGTTAACTTTATCTACTTCTGTATTTAAAGGAGTAATTGCAACTAATCTTATTTTTTGATTAGTCATTTTCAAACTGTCCTGACTGAACAGAAAACTGTTAAATAAAACAGCAATGATTAAAAATAGTTTCTTTTTCATAATAGCGAGTTTTAAATTATAACTCAAAGCTACCCACAGAATAATCTCACCTGAATGCGAAAAAAAATTAAAATAAATCTCTACATTTGTGAAAATCGCAAATCAGTATGAATCAGGAAATTCTACTCAAACAAATCAGAAAGAAAGTCGGAGACAAATCTTTGAACGACGAAATCGCCAATATTCTCAACATCAGTTATGACGCAGCGCACCGCAGAACTTCGCTGAAGGCAAAATTTAGTTTTGAAGAAGCGATAGAATTGGCAAAATATTATCAGATTTCGATAGATCAGTTTTTGGGAACAGAAAATCAGTTGGTGGTTAAAAGAACTAAGCCGGTAAAAACTCCGGAAGATCTACTGTATTTTTTTGAAAGTTCGTTGCAGATTTTGAATGTTTTTCAGAATATCAATCAGTCGAAGGTATATTATTCGGCCAAGGACATCCCTTTTTTTTACACGATTTCGAATACCATATTATCACGCTTCAAATTTTACGTCTGGATGAATCTGCTGAATGAAGATAAATTTCTAGGCCCATTCGAAGATTTTGATCTACCTTATCATTCGCCAAAAAATGAAATGCTGAAAGATTTATATGAAAGTCAAAATGTAACCGAAGTCTGGAACGACACCACCATTATGAGTATCCTGATGCAGATTACCTTTTACTCAGAAATGGGTCTTTTGAAATACAAAGACATTGTGTTGATTTTGGAGGAAGTGAGGAGCGTTCTGCAAAATATCGAATATAAAATTCAGAATAATCCTGACTTTAATTTTTATGTGAATGATTTGGTGATTTTAAGCAATAATATTTTGTTTAAAAATGAATATCAATCGTCATTTTTTATTCCATTTAATATGTTTGGATACATGATGACGAATGATGAGAATACTTGCAACGATACTTTAATTTATTTTGAACACGAAATTAAAAATTCAAAATCATTAAACAGTTCAGGAAACAGGGAGCGAAAAATGTTTTTTAATAAAATGTATGACCAAATCGAAAACTTACAACAAAAATTAAAATGAATACACTTTATAAGGGTGAATTTTTTGGTCAAACCAACAAAACGCTGCACTTCGATGGCCTGATTATTACAGATACAGAATACACTCATTCTTATGTCGACTGGCATTACCACGAGAATGCTTATTTCACTTTTCTTATTCAGGGAAATGTTGTTGAAGGAAACAAAAAAGAAATCTACGAATGCTCTGCCGGAACTTTACTCTATCATCAATGGGAAGATCCGCATTATAATATAAAACCATATGGTTTTACACGTGGTTTCCATATTGAAATACCCCAAAAATGGTTTGAAAATCTGAATATTTCAAAAAACCAATTCGAAGGAAGTTTTAATATAAAGAATCCCGAAGTAAAACTTTTAATGTATAAAATTTTTAAAGAAAGTAAAATAGATGATATCACTTCTGAACTCTCTACACATCAACTTTTGCTCAATATTTTCAGTCAATTATCTACTCAGAAGTCTAAAGTCGAAAAGAAACCAGTTTGGGTTAAGCAAATTGATGAATTGTTGCACGAAAGCTATACGGAAAAATTCAGCTTAGCAGAGCTATCACAAAAATTAGACATTCACCCAATCCATCTGAGCAGGGATTTTCAAAAATATTTCAACTGCAATCTGGGAGATTATATCAGAAAACTAAAGATTATTCATTCTCTATCTTTTCTTACAGCCAACGAAAAATCTTTAACAGAAATTGCATTAGACTGTGGTTTTGCAGATCAAAGTCATTTTATCCGCAGTTTTAAAGAAAATATCGGAATAACTCCTTTGAAATACCGGAAAATATTGGAAAAATAGTCATGTTAATTCTATTCTATTTTTTCTAAATGAAGTTGTCTAATTTCGTTCATATAAAATTTAAAATGAAATCAAGCTCAATATTTATTCTGTTTTTACTCTTTAATTTTTCATTTGTACAGTCTCAAAACATCTTCAATCCGGAAAAAATTGAAAGTTCTGTTCAAAAAAATCATTTGAATACAATTGTTTTTCTGGACAAAGCAGTTTCTGAGGAAAATCTAAAAGAATCAGATTTTCTTTCAACGATGATTTTTCAGGAAGATAAAGATCTTGCGATCCGTATTTTTCAGGATAATTCTTTGATTAATTATTTACACCAGCTTGATCCTTCTTTAACCGCTGATGAGTTATTAAAAAAAGGAAATTATCAGTTTTCTTTTTATGTTGACGGAAAACTAATTTATGTAGAAAATCTTAACTCAGGAGCAGGAACAAAAGAAAGTAAAACTTTAAAAACAACTATCGGAATTCCTTTTATCAGTTCAAAAAATGAAGATTCCTGGGGAAGATTTTTATGGATGCGATTTTATTTAGCGAATGGCGGAATCGATGCTTTAGAAACCGGAAGCCATAATTTAAGTATCGAAATAAGACCTTATTTAAAAACGTCAACTTTAAAAACAGGAAAAGTAATCGCAAAAGGCAATATAAATCTGATTGTTCCTAAAAAGAATATTCCTGAAAATCAAATTGCCGTTCAAAAAATAAAGCCCAATAGCGGCTGGAAAGTTTCGAATGAAAAATTTAATCTAGAAAAAATCAAAGGTTTAAATCAAAAAATTGCGGAAAACAGATTCAAAGATATTACGGGTATCGTTGTAATCAAAAACGACAAGCTTATTTTGGAAGAATATTTTAATCATTACGAAAGAGACAGCCTTAATGACACCCGTTCTGTAGGAAAATCTTTCGCTTCCGCTTTAATGGGAATTGCTTTGAAAGATGGATATTTAAAAACTGAAAATCAAAAAATCAGCGAATTTTATGATTTAAAAACATTCGAAAATTATTCTCCTGAAAAAGATAATATCACAATAAAAAGTTTGCTGACGATGAGTTCAGGTTTTGATGGAAATGACGAAGATGAAGATTCTCCCGGAAATGAAGAAAACATGTACCCAGCTGATAACTGGATAAAATTTGCATTAGATTTACCTTTGACCGAAAATAAAATTGGAGAAAAGTGGTCTTACTTTACAACCGGAGTCGTTTTAACCGGAGATATTTTAGATAAATCTATTGAAAATGGGTTGGAAAAGTATGCAGACGAAAAATTGTTTCAACCTCTTGGAATAAAAAATTACAAATGGCAGTATACACCTCAACACAAAATCTCGCTTGCCGGAGGACTAAGAATGAGTGCTCTGGATTTTGCAAAATTCGGACAGTTATATAAAAATAACGGCGTTTGGAATGGCAAAACTATTTTAGATAAAGCATGGATTAAAAAATCTTTTACCAATTATTTTTCCGATAATAAAGATTTTGAAGGGTACGGATACTTGTTTTGGAGAAAAGTATATAAAGTAGGAGATAAAAGTTTTGAATCTTATCAATCTAGTGGAAATGGCGGAAACAAAATCATCATTTTTACAGAACTACCTGTCATTATAGTTATCACTGCAAAAGCTTACAACAAACCCTATTCGCACTCACAAGTCGATAAAATGGTACAAGACTATTTATTACCAGCATTTTATGAAAAATAGATAAATAAAAAATTGTGAAAGCACAGATGTCTTAATACAGTTTTTTGCTAACTATTTGTATTACTCATCTTTTTTAGAAGGAACCAAAAAAACATCAAGCAAACCTTCCGGAACCTGCATTTTGATAAATCTTTCTTCACGGTTGACCTCAATAATCCAGTCTTTGATTAAAGGAATTACAACTTCTTTCCCTTCCAGATTGGTCACAAAATAATTCTGCGCCGTCTGATCGTTTATAGATCTTATCACTCCGCAATTATTGTCATCCTGATCAAAAATTTCGTAGCCAATCACTTCATGATAATAAAACTGATTCCCTTTCAATTTTGGCAAACTCGTCAACGGAAGATAAACATCTTTATTTAAAGACTGATCTACCAAAGCTTCAGAAGAGTTTTTAAAAGCAATATTCACTGCATCGAGTTTACTCCAAGATGTTTTTTCAATAAAAAAAGGAACAAGCAAACCATTGATTTCTACAAAAATGGAATCCAGGTTTCTGTACAATTCGGGCTGGTCTGTATCTAATTTCAGGATTACATTTCCGGCAAGGCCGTGTCTGCGGGTGATTTTTCCTAATAAATAGCAGTCTTCTTTTTTCATAGTGACAAAATTAATAAATCCCTGATTAATTTTCTTTATTGCCGACCTTAAAGGTGGTAAGAAAATGATTTGCTTCTTTTCAGAGCTGAAGAAACAATTTTTCTTAAACAACAAAGACACGAAAAATCGTGCCTTTGCTTTGTATTTTTTAGAAGAACTAAGCCTGAGTTTCCTCAGTTCCTTCTGCTTCAGCAGTTGGCTCTTCTGTAGCTTCAGTAACTTCTTCAGCAGGTGCGTTAGCAGCCTCCTCAGCAGCTTTAGCATCAGCTTCTACTTGAGCAGCTGCAGCTACTCTAGCTTCGTTTACTTTAGTTTCAGCATCAAAAGCAGCTTTCTTAGCATCAGCCTGAGCTTTAGTCAATCCTTCTACTTTACCTTGTACTTTTTGTTCTTTAGATTCTACCCAAGCAGAAAATCTCTTTTCAGCTTCAGCCTCATCAAAAGCACCTTTAGCAACACCACCTTGTAAGTGTTTTTTGTAAAGTACACCTTTATAAGAAAGAATAGCTCTTGCAGTATCAGTTGGTTGAGCACCGTTGTTTAACCACTTTACAGCAGAGTCAACGTTCAAATCGATAGTCGCAGGGTTAGTAATTGGGTTGTAAGTACCTAGTTTCTCGATGAATCTACCATCTCTTCTAGCTCTAGCATCTGCAACCACGATATGGAAAAAAGGTCTTCCTTTTGATCCGTGTCTTTGTAATCTGATTTTTACTGACATAATGTATGAATTTTAAGGGAACTCGTCCCGATTAAATATTTAAGTGTGCAAAGATAGTAAAAATTTTCTATTCTGAAAATTTTTGTAGGAAGTCGGGTGCAGGAAGTTGGATGTTTGGGATCATTCTCATTTTGTCTTCTACCTGAAATGTTTTTCAGGAGCCGGGAACCTGCTTTCCGCTGTATCTTTTTCGCCAACGCTTTATGCAAGCCCGAACAGAAAAAGGATGTCGCTGCAATCAGGGCTAAATCGCAGCTTCGTTACCAATTTTGAATAAAAATCATTACATTAATCAACATTTCCCATATAGAAAAGCCCCAGACATTTCTGGTTTTCTTCGATGGTCAAAGAATCTTTCAAATGGTCAACTATTTTTGGAGAACTCCAGTAACACCCTACTCCATTTGCGGTACAAGTCAGATACATATTCTGAACCGCCATAGAAACGGCAGCGATTTCTTCCCATTCAGGAACCATTCCGCTGAAATTCACAACGATGGAAACTACCGCATCAGCTTTATTGATTTTAAAACCAATATCCTGATATTTTTTCTCTAAAAAAACATGGGGAGCTTGCGTAGACTTATAAATTTCCTGCATTTCGAAAGCTAATTTTGCCTTTTCTTCGCCTTTGAAAATTTTAAACCGCCAAGGTTTTGTTCTCTTATGATTGGGAGCCAGTGTCGCTGAATGTAGTATTTCTTCGATGATTTCCTGTGAGATTTCTGTTTCAGCATAATCCTTTGGAAAGATACTTCTTCTTTGCTCTATGATTTCTTTTAAAACTTCTGCTTTATTCATAAAGACAAAAATACGGAAAAAGTTAATGGAGAAATGGGTATAGTTGATAGTTTTTTGCTACTAAAATGTAGACTTCCCTATCATAAATGACAGATTGGAATCACATCATTCATAACTCAAAACTAATAACTCTCTTAAAGAACCTCAACAATCTCCTGATGAATATTGTTCAAAGTAAACGAGCTTCCGGAATGCATCCCCATCATTTTTTTTGCCATCGGACTTTCTGCAGAGATTGCATAGAAACGGTCGCCTTCAAAAAAGAATTCACCCAACGAAACCGAAATATAAAATCTCGCTTTATTGGTAATCACCAATGACCCCAACTGTACCCTTTCTGTGGAAGCCGGTAAAACTCTTGCCATATTTGTTTTCAAATCATGAAGAGCGGCGAGCTGTCTTTGCATTTGATAGATTTCCTCCTGCATTTCTTCGCGCATACTATCGTACTTCGGAGTTTTCTTAATGTCCCGGCTGGCTTCTAAAGTAAATTCTATAAAGTTTTTTAGTTTTTCTATCTTTTCTGAAATCACGGTTTTTACATAATTTCTTATGTTATTTTTCTCAAATACTATCTTCTCCATGTATCGTAATCTTTACATAAAGATAATATTTTAATTTAAATTCAAAAAACAAAAACTGCTTCAGCAATTGAAAACAGTTTCTTTACAATCTATATTGTTGCTTTTATTTTTCTACCAAAGCTTTCAGATTGCTCAACCCTTCTTCATAAGATTTTCCCATTTGATAATCCATCATCGGTCGCATAATTTTCATCCATGCTTCCTGTTTTGTATCCATACTCCAGGTAACTTTTGTGGAATTTCCTTCGGATATCAAAATAATATCAGAAATTGCCTGTCCTTCAAAAGGTCTTTTAAAGATCATTTCTGTTTTCTGCTTTTGGCCAGGAATCAGCTCTTTAATTTCCTGACAACCTGCTCCTGCATCATCATTTTTACTATCCCAACAATACTTATCTCCTACTTCCCCAGAATTTCCGGTGTAAGTGATTTTCATGTTTTTGTCTAATTTCATCCAAGGATTCCATTCGTTAAATGCTTTCATTGTACTGATCTGTTGCCAAACTTTCTCCTTTGAAGCATTCATGACAACAGATTTTTCGTAATGATAATTTTCTCCAAAAGCCAACATGGCTACGATTGCATACACAACAAGCAAAAGAATAATTCCGCCGATAATTTTTAAAATTGTTTTCATGTTATAAATATTTAAGTTTATTTTTTTTGCATTAAATAAGAAACAAGCTTGTTAATGAGTCCGTTTTCCATTTCAAAGACATCACAAAAATCGGCATTGAGAATATCTCCGTTTTTAAAAGTTGCGATTACATTTCCTTCCGCAATGACAACATCATTCTGTTCTGTCATTCTGAAAATTGTAATTTTTGGTTTTCCAGTAAAATTTTCGTTTTCTATTTCTTTGTCAAATTCTTCTTTTCCATGATGCAGATAAACTCCCGGCATTTCCCAAATGACATCTTCGGTAAGGCAGCTCAGTATTTTTCCGTGATCACTTTCCTGAAAAGAATCCATGTATTTTTGAATTGTTTCTTTGTTTTTAGACATCGTTATGTTTTTTTCTATTGTATATTATCTTAGAAGCAAAGTCCGAAGAACCCAAAGTAAAATTAGTAATTCGTTATAAAGTAAATCTTTTCTTATGACAAGAAAATTCTTGAATGATGCATTTTTGTCATACAATTTGTGGTGGGCATTGTTTTTGAGAATTCAAACATCATTACATTCAAATTAATTAAATTTACAAACATTAAAAATAATTCAATGAGTATTTTAACAGAAAAATTCAATACACCATATCATTCAGCACCATTCGACCAGATAAAAAATGAAGATTATCTTCCGGCTTTTAAAGAATTAATTCAGAAATCTGAAGAAGAAATCGACGAAATAGTTAATAATTCTGACGAGCCGACTTTTGAAAACACGATTGAGGCTTTAGCTTTTTCAGGAGAGCAGTTGGACAGAGTTTCAAATATTTTCTTTAATTTAAATTCAGCAGAAACAAGTGACGAATTACAACAAATCGCCCAGGAAGTTTCTCCTATTTTAACTGAATATTCTTCAAAAATTTCTCAAAACCAAGCCTTATTTAATAAAATTAAAAAAGTGTATGATGAAAAGGAAAAATACAATCTGAATGAAGAACAACAAATGCTTTTAAATGAAACTTATAAAGGTTTTGTAAGAAGCGGAGCCCTTTTAAACGAACAAGACAAAGAAAAATTAAAGAAAATCAGTATGGATTTATCTTTAAAATCTCTTCAGTTCGGGCAAAACGTTTTGGCTTCAACCAATAATTATTTCAAACACATTACGAGTAAAGATGATTTAGCCGGAATTCCAGAAGCGATTATCGAACAATACGCAGAAGAAGCTAAAGAAAGAAATCTGGAAGGCTGGGTTATTACGCTCCAATACCCAAGCTATATCCCGTTTTTAACGTATGCGGAAAACCGTGAACTGAGGAAAGAACTGGCTTTGGCAAATGGTAAAAAATCTTTTGACGGTGGCGAATTTGACAATCAGAATTTGATTAAAGAACTTCTCAATTTAAAACAACAGAAAGCGGAACTTTTAGGCTATCAAAACTACGCAGATTATGTTCTGGAGGAAAGAATGGCCAAATCTCCGACCAAAGTTTTAGATTTTTTAAATGAACTTTTAACGAAAGCAAAACCTTACGCAGAAAAGGAAATCGAAGAACTAAAATCTTTAGCAAAAGCTGATGGAATTGACGAAATGCAAGGTTATGACCACGCTTTTTATGCTGAAAAACTCCGTAAAGCAAAATACGATTTGAATGATGAGGAATTAAAACCTTATTTCCCATTAGAACAGGTCCAGGAAGCTGTTTTCGGTTTATCTAAACAACTTTTCGGATTAACTTTTGAGGAAAGAAATGATATTCCTCAATATCATGAGGATGTGAAAGTGTATGAGGTTTTTGAAGATGGAAGTGGGAAGTTGGAAGATGGAAGTGACGATCCTGAAAAAAAATTCAAAGCTTTACTATACGTCGATTATTTCCCGAGAAAAGGTAAGAGAGCCGGAGCTTGGATGACCAGTTACAAAAATCAGTACAAAAAAGATGGCAAAAATTCTCGTCCGCACATTTCTATTGTCTGTAACTTCAGCAAACCGACGAAGGATACACCGAGCTTATTAACATTTCAGGAGGTGACGACCTTATTCCACGAGTTTGGTCATGCGCTTCACGGGATGATGGCAAATACGCAATATCCTAATCTTTCAGGAACTTCTGTGAAATGGGATTTTGTGGAATTGCCTTCTCAGTTTCTGGAAAATTTCTGCTACGAACCTGAATTCCTAAAAACTTTTGCCAAACATTATAAAACAGGAGAAGTTCTTCCTGATGAAAAAATCGAGAAAATCGCTCAGTCAAAAAACTTTATGGAAGGTTATCAGACGATGAGACAGCTTGGCTTCGGAATTTTAGACATGAACTACCATACGAAAGTTGGTGAGTTGGAGAATTTGAGTGTGAAGGAGTTTGAGGATCATTATACCAAAGCAACCCAATTATATCCGTCAAACCCCGAAACTGCGATGAGCCCGAGCTTTTCACACATTTTTCAGGGTGGATATTCTGCCGGATATTATTCTTACAAATGGGCAGAAGTTTTAGATGCCGATGCTTTCCAATATTTTAAAGAAACAGGAGTCTTCAATCCTGAAACTGCAGCAAAATTTAAAATTCTTCTTTCTTCTGGCGGAACAAAAGATCCAATGGAATTATATAAAAATTTTAGAGGAAGCGAGCCAAAGGTGGAGAGTTTGCTGAAGAGAGCGTTTGGATAGAATTTAAGATAACATTTTAAAACTCCAAAAGGTGAAAGCTTTTTGGAGTTTTTTTTAATAGACACCTCATCTCATTCAGGACTTTAAAAACACTATTGAGAACCTTTTTATTGACAAATAGCATTTAAGTTAATTAAGAATAAGACAAATTTTTGAATTACAAATAAATTTTCTACATTAAAATATTTTTTATAATTTCACGCCAGTTTGACATAACACCAAAAAACAATTGACCATGAAAATGAAACTTACCAATCTTTTAATTTTCTCATTGATTCTCACTACAATCGGATTTTTGATGGATGGTGATGCCAAAGAACCAAGTATGGTTTTGCGATTTGCAGAATATTTTGCAATGACTGCTTTAATTTTCACAGCAACTTCAATCCTTTATTTCTCTGCAAGCTTCACAATGAAAAAATTCCAAAAGATTCGCAGTTAATTTTTTTTTAAGATAAATTTTAAGAGCAGCAGTTGATTTTGTTGCTTTTTTCTTTTTAAAAATTCATTTATTCGTTTATAAAACAAGTGAAATTATGAGCTACATCATGGTAGATATTGAATCTGACGGCCCCATCCCAGGTGAATTTTCTATGATCTGTTTTGGAGCGGTGCTTGTTGATGAAAATCTTGACAAGACTTTCTACGGAAAATTAAAACCTATCTCTCAACATTTTAATCAGGAGACTCTTGCCGTGTCGGGATTTAGTAGGGTGGAAACCGAAGACTTTGATGACCCAAAAGAAGTCATGCTAAAATTCGAAGATTGGGTGAAAACAAATTCTAAAGGAAGACCAATTTTCCTTAGTGATAATAATGGTTTTGACTGGATGTTTATCTGCTGGTATTTTCATCATTTTATTCAGAGGAATCCATTTGGTTACTCATCAAGACGACTATCAGATTTATACTGTGGATTAGAAAAAGACACGTTTGCCCAATGGAAACACCTTCGAAAAACCGAACACACTCATCATCCGGTTGATGATGCCAAAGGCAACGCTGAAGTTTTGCTATATCTAAAAAATGAATTGGGTTTGAAGATTAGTTTAAAATGAAAAATATGAATCTTCAATACAGAAAAGCTACAGAAAACGACATAAGTTTTTTGTTTGACTTAAGAACGAAAACAATGACTGAGCATTACATAAGCTCCAATCTTCCGACCGATAAAGAATCAACTTTGCAAAGAATACTTTATCATTTTGAAAAAGCAAATATTATTACTTTAAACAATGAGCCGATTGGATTACTAAAAATAAACAAGGCCGAAAATCATATTGAAATATTACAAATTCAAATTGATCCCAAACTTCAAGGAAAAGGAATTGGTAAAAGTATTTTGAAAGATATTATTGATGAAGCATCAGTTACGCAAAAAACTGTCCGACTTAGCGTTTTAAAAACCAATAAAGCCCAGACTTTATATACTGTTTTGGGCTTTAAAATTATAGCTGAAGATCAACATTCTTATATAATGGAATTGAAAAAATAAAAAAGTACACTTCTTAGCATACTTTTTTGTTATTTTATAATCTGTCCATTATAATATTTCTCTAAAAAGAAACCCAGATCAGCACGGTATCCGATTCCTGAAGCTTCAAATTTCCAGCTTCCGCTTTTCTTATACAATCTTCCGAATTCAATTCCTGTTTCTATAGAAAAATCTTCGTCTAATTCATACTTTGCAATCTCCTGATTGTTACTTTGATCAACAATTCGGATGTAAGAATTTCTTACCTGACCAAAATTTTGCTTTCTCCTTTCAAAGTCTTCAATCGTTACTACAAAAAGAATCTCTTCAACTCTGGAATCTACTTTTGAAAGATCAATCATGATTGCTTCATCATCATCTCCATCGCTGTTTTTCCCGCTTGGGTCATCACCCGTATGAGCTAAGGCACCGTCGGGAGAATTTAAGTTATTGTAAAAAACAAAATAATCTTCACTCACAAGCTTCCTTTGAGAATCGATCATAATCGCAGAAGCATCCAGATCAAAATCGTAACCCGTCCCATCGTTGGGATCCCAACCCAACCCAATGATCATTTTTGTGAGTCCTATATCAATTCTTTGTCCTTTGTAAGTTAATTGCCATAATTCTATACTTTATGCCCTAAGATAGTTTCGATTTGTCACTTTTCCAAATATTCAGATTAAAAAAACATTAAAAAGCCTAATCTATAAGATCAGGCTGTATATTAGATGATGAATTTTAAAGCTATTTATTACTAATTTCAGTTTCGGCTGCCAGTTTATTTCTGGTTTTCGCCAAAATAGGAATAGATAATAAGCCCGTCGTCAACATGATTACAATTTGCAAGGGAAGAGAAATAAATGAATAGGTCAATCCCATTTCACCGCCAAACTCTGCACTTTTCCCCATGGAGATAAACAATGCCATAAAACCGTATTTCATCGCTAAATTAAAAGCTCCGATACCGCCACTCGCAGGAACAATCATTCCTAAAGTTCCCACTACGATGATGAAAAAACCGTCTGCTATAGTAAAGTCTGAAGTTTCGGGTAAAGCAAAACAAACAAGATATGCGGCCATGAAATAGCAAATCCAGATTCCGATGGTATAGAAAATGAATTTTACTTTTTTCTTCAATTTTGAAATTGAAGCAATTCCTTCCCAAATTCCTTTTCCAAAGTTGATAAGCTGAGCTTTTTTAAATTTAATTAAATAGAAAATCACACCCAAAATTAAAAGTAAAAGAAGAATCTTTACGATCAAATAAAAAGAATCAAAATCATTGATTCCAAGGGACATTAAAAATTCCTCAAAGCCAGTAGGAACTTGCTCATCTTTACTTATTTTCTTTTTTTCGGTAACGTAATCGTAAAATGATACAATAGCATCAAATTTAAAAATAACCGTCAGTAAAAGAAACCCCATCATACAAACAAGATCAATTACTCGCTCTAAAATAATGGTACCCACCGACTTACTGACAGGCACTTTTTCTACGCCATATAAAGCGGTCGCTCTTGCTACTTCACCACTTCTGGGGATGGTTAAATTCATTAAATATCCGAAAGAGATCGTCCAAAAAGCATTGGATGTAGAAATACGATGTCCCATAGGTTCTAATAAAAGATTCCATCGAACTGCTCTGAACCAGTATGCTAAAACACCAAATACCGCAGCGAATACTACCCAAAGATAATTTGCTTTCGACAAAGATTTCTGAATCTTTGGGAAATCAAAACCTCTCAATGCTAACCACAGAAAGAATCCTGCAAACGCAAGCGAAATAACAATCGTAAGGATTGATTTTAAAGGATTGGTTGATTTTTTTTCCATGAATTAGGTAAGAAGGTTAGTTTTCTCGTCCGGGAAAACGATTTTTGGCTGAAACTCTCTTGCTTCTTCAGGTGTCATCTGTGCGTAAGCAATAATGATAATGATGTCATCACGCTGTACTTTTCTCGCTGCAGGACCATTTAAACAAACTTCTCCAGACTTTCTCTTACCTTTGATAACGTAGGTGTCAAAACGTTCTCCGTTATTTACATTAACGATATACACTCTCTCTCCTACTACCAATCCTGCCGCATCAATAAGATCTTCGTCTATGGTAATACTTCCGATATAATTAAGGTCTGAAGCCGTAACTCTTACCCTGTGAATCTTCGATTTGAATACTTCTATTAACATGGTGCAAATTTATTAATAATATTTAATAAAATGATTCTAAAATTGATTTAAGAAAGCATGCCATAGCTACGTTTGAATTTCACAGAAATTAATATAATTCATTACTGATTATCAACTTGATAAGTATATCAAGAAAAAAATAAAAAGTAACCATTAAATTTAGGATTTAATAAATATAAAACCTGATATTAACTTTTCAACAAAGCTAATAAACATAAGTAGTTGGCATGATTTTAGCATCTCGAAACCTAGATTTTTCGCAAGAACTTAAATTACGATATTTTAAACAATTTGAGGGTAAATCAAAAAATATCCACAAGTTTTTAGAAAAAATTTGCACAATTTGAAAATTGTTTTATATTTGCTACAATTACTAACTAACTTTTAATATAAAAATTATGAACAAGTCTGAATTAATCGACGCAATCGCAAAAGACGCAGGTATTACCAAAGTTGCAGCTAAAGCTGCTTTAGAGTCTTTTATCTCTAACGTTACCACTACTCTAAAGGCAAAAGACGGAAAAGTATCTTTAGTAGGATTCGGTACTTTCTCAGTATCTGAAAGAGCTGCCAGACAAGGTATTAACCCTGCTACTAAAAAACCAATCAAAATCGCTGCTAAAACTGTAGCTAAATTTAAGGCTGGTGCTGACTTGGCAACTGCGGTTTCAGGTGTGAAAAAGAAATAATCAATCCGATTATAAAAATGCAAACCTCATCAGAAGATGAGGTTTTTTTGTTTGCACAAATATTAATGGGGCATCTTTTGTTTATGGTGCAAGTCGGGAAATTTCCCAATCTATATCTTTTAAGGTATAGATGATTCTGTCATGAAGCCTATTCGGCCTTCCCTGCCAAAACTCAATCTCGTAAGGTTTTGCTATGTAGCCACCCCAATTTTCAGGTCTTGGAACTTCAGAGTTTTCAAACTTTTCTTCCAATTCTTTTAATTTAACTTCCAAAAACTCTCTATTGGGAATCACATTACTTTGCAGAGAAACTGCTGCACCCAGCTGACTCCCTTTTGGTCTCGAATGGAAATACCCATCGCTCAGATTTTCAGCAATTTTTTTTAAATCGGCTTTAATAATAATTTGCCTTTCTAAACCGGGCCAAAAAAAATGAAGACAGGCTTTGTGTGTTTTTCCAATTGCCTTTCCTTTCCGGCTATCATAATTGGTGTAAAAAATAAAACCTTCATACGTATATTCTTTAAGCAAAACCATTCTGGTTCTGGGGCAACCGTCATCTTCTAAAGTAGAAACCGCCATCGCATTGGCTTCAGAAACTGTAGGATTTGCCGATGCTTCCAAAAACCAGTCTCTGAACTGCTCCATAGGATTCTCTTTAATCTCACTTTCAATAAGTTGAGATTTTTCGTAGATTTTTCTCTTGTCATGAAGGTTTTCCATAAATAATTTTTATTAAATTTGAGTATGAATTACTCATACAAAGGTAAAATATTAATTTCCACACCTGATATTTCCGGAGATATTTTTTCCAGATCAGTAGTGCTTATCATTGAACATAATGAAAGTTCAGCTTTTGGTTTGATTTTAAATAAGAAAAATTCAAAAATGAGTAACAAATTCAAAAATTTCTTCGACTTTAAAATTGAAGTTTATGATGGCGGACCTGTAGAAAATGACAAAGTTTTTTTCATTATTAAGGGTAAAAAAGTGAGTGAAACTTATACGGAAATTAATAATGAATTTTACGTTACAGAAGATATAGAAACTGTTATTAGTGCGGTCCTCAGCAGTGAATTATCAATAGATGATGTTAAAATATTTTCCGGCTATTCTGGTTGGGGAGCTTTGCAATTAGACAGTGAGATTAAGCGTAAACTCTGGACGGTTGTAGATGTTTACAATCTTGATTACACCCTTCCAAATGACCAGACCCTTTGGAAATCGATTATGCAAAACCTTGGCGGTGAGTATCTTTTGTGGGCAAACTCTCCGGAAGACATTTCATTGAATTAGCTATTACTTCACAAAGAAGCGACATAATTTAACAAACTTTAAGTTATTCTTATATAATTTTTAACATACTTTTCACGTTCTTTGACAAACTAATCTTCGGATATGAAAGCGTTTAAATTACTGGTTTTATTCCTTGCATCTACTGCAATTTTATCATTCTCTCCTGCTCATAAGAAAATCATCGTTATTGATGCCGGACATGGCGGAACTGACATGGGAGCAACTTATAACGAGGTTTCTGAAAAGCAAATCGTTTTGGGAGTGGCTTCACAAATCAAAAAACTAAATACACCTCAGGATGATTACGAAATCATCTTAACAAGAGATTCTGATCAATATGCCGGTTTGAGTGACAGAACGGCAATGATTAATAAGCTAAACCCTGAAATGGTCATCTCTCTTCACATCAACAGAACACCGGGAAGTGAGACAGATAAAAAAGGTCGTGAGATTTTCACGCAAAATTCTGATGTTTCAAAAGCATTGGCAGAAAAAATTTCAAAAAAATTAGGTTCTTGTAAGATTGAAGAGAAGAATCTTCATATTTTAAGAGAATCGAAATCTCCTGCTGTACTTGTAGAATTAGGATTTATCAACAATAAAGAAGACAGAGATTATCTAAGCAGCGAAGCTGGGCAAAAAGAACTTGCTCAAAAATTCATTGAGATCATTAAAGAAAAATAAAGTGAAAAAACACTTTTCTGATTGTATCAGAATAAAACCCGGTAAAGGACATCATTGTTGTTTACCGGGTTTGTCAATTTAATTTAAAAAACTATTCTTCCAGCCTTCTACCAATGCGGTGAAACGAAGGCTTTCAAATGTTTTATTTCTAATTTTTCCCACAGAGAAAATTCCTTTCTCGTCAGAAATCATTAGTATTTCCTCAGCTTTCTGAGATTCAAAAGCAATAATTTCATGCTCCTGAATATCGGCCAGATTATTTTTATGCAAATAAGTCACGAAGTTCTCAAGCAGAGGCGAAATGTACGCTCCTTCTGAATGCTTTGGAACTTTAATAATATTTCCTTCCAGAAAAAGTAAATTTCCTGAAGTTGAACGAGCAATTCTCTTATTTGGATTTAAAAGAATGACGTCATCCAAATCATTTTCCTGCGCATAAATTCCGGCGTATATGTTCTCTGGGCAATGTACTCTGATGTTGCTCAGAAGGTTATTATTGACGTTGATTTCTTTAATTAAATCTAATTCTAAAGGACGCTGATGCACATTCAGGATATCGTCCATTTCGTCAACTTCAAAGAAATAAGAAATGGTAGATTTTGATAAAGTAATTCCATCAGAATTTCTATAGACCAGAAAATTGACGATTCCGTTTTTCACACCTCTTTCCTGAATTACTTTTTCATTAAAAAGATTCTGAAAAAACTCCAAAGTATAGGTTAGAGGAATATTCATCCTCATTTTTCTCATAGAGGCCATCAGGAAGAAGTAACACTCTTCGTCCATAATGAGTTTGGAATTTCTTATAAAAAATGAAACTTTCACAGCATCTCCCAAAAGAAATGCTCTGTTTTTCAGCTCGAGCTCTTCTGAAGTAAAATATGTATTTTGCAAAATATGATTGTTTATAAAAAAATAATGAACGATAAATCGTTCATCAGTTTTACCATTAAGTCAGTACCGCTTATCAATTAAGCAGCACCTAATTTTATTCTAAGATTTTCGATCAGGTTTTCCCAGTACAAAGCATTTTCCTCTTCGTCACCTTCTTCACAGAAATCTGTAATATTGAGAGCCAAATCTTCTGTAATATCGTCAATTGTGATGGTCATTTCAAAGAAGTTTTTGGTGCCTTCATCTTCTTCCCATCTGAAACGCACGAAACCTTCAGGCTTATACCTGATCAAAGTCGCTTTTTCTTCAGAACCTCCACCCCAACTAAAATAGAAATCGTCACCTTTCTCTATCACATCATCTGCAAACCACTCGGATAATCCCTCAGCACTAGCCAAATATTCGTACAAAATCTCTGAAAGACAATGCATTGGGAATTCGTAATGGACTTTATGTTTCGCCATATAACTTATTTTTAACGTCACGCAATATATAAATTAATTTTTTTATTACACAAAAAACTAAATAGATTTTTATGCAATATGAATGATATTTATCAGAAAAATTAATAAAAACTTTCGTGACTTATTTTTTATTTTTCATTTTGAAGCAATAAAAAGCAAAACCCCTATATTGTGAGAGGTTTTGCTTTAATTTCATTAATTTAGTTTTCATTTAATACATCAAGAATAATCTTACAGCCTTCAGCAATTTCTTCTTTTGAAATCGTCAAGGGTGGTGAAATTCTAAGATATTCGTTTCTGTAGAGCTGCCAAAATACAATTAAGCCTTTTTCCATACATCTTTTGGCTACATCTAATGTGTAATCGGGAGTTCCGAGATTAACGGCCAGCATCAAACCTTTTCCGTTGATGTTTTTGATTTTCGGATGTACTAAAAGTTTCCTGAACAGTTCTTCTTTTTCTGCCACCTCATTCATCAGTCCGCTTTCTAAAACTTCTTTCAAAGTTGCGTGAGAAGCTGCTGCAATCAATGGATTTCCCCCGAATGTGGTAATATGACCTAATTTTGGTGAATGAGATAATGTTTCCATTATTTTTTTTGAACTCATGAAGGCTCCCACAGGAACTCCGCCACCCATTCCTTTTCCCATGACCAAGATATCAGGAACGATCCCGAAATGTTCAAAGGAAAATAGTTTTCCGGTTCTTCCGAAGCCGGGTTGTATTTCATCTAAAATTAAAAGTGCGCCGACTTCTTCGCATCTCCTTTTTAATTTAATTAAATAATCATCTTTCGGAACTAAAAAACCGGCTGCTCCCTGAATGGTTTCCAGGATGACACAGGCTGTTTTTTCTGTGATTTTATCGAAGTCATTTTCATTATTAAATTCAATAAAAGAAACCATTGGCAATAAAGGACGGAATTCTCTTTTGTGAAACTCGTTTCCAGAAACGCTTAAGGCTCCGTGTGTATTTCCGTGGTAAGAATTTTTAAAAGAAACGATTTCTTCTCTTCCGGTATATCTTTTGGCTAATTTTAAACTTCCGTCGATAGCTTCTGCTCCGCTGTTGACCAGATAGGTAATTTCTAAAGGTTCCGGTGTTGCTTCTGCTAATAATCTGCACAGTTCAACAGGTTTTTCCTGAGCATATTCTCCGTACACCATGACGTGAAGATATTTATCTGCCTGCTCTTTGATGGCATTGACTATTTTTGGATGAGAATGCCCCAATGTATTTGCGGAAACTCCAGCTACGAAGTCGAGGTACTTTCTGCCGTCTTTCCCGAAGATGTATGACCCTTCTGCTTTTTCTACTTCAAAACCTGCTGCAAACTGAGTAGTCTGTGCCTGATATTTAAAAAAATCTTGTTGCATTTCTATGGATGAAAAATTTACGGCAAAGCTAAAAAAGATAAGTCAGATGGTGAAATTTTGAGGAAAAGAAAGTGAATTTAAAAAAATTACAAGAATCGAACGATCAATTATTATCCTAAAAAATTATATTCGCTTCATTACGAAAATTCTTGCTTCTGAATAATGAACTTTTAAAGGCAAGTCATACTTTCTAATATCCAGAGAATTTTAACTTTCTTTAAAATAATCTTCATCAAGATAATTTATTGATACGCTTCGATGTCATTCATAAAAAAAGACCAGCTTCACAACTGGTCTTTTTACTTTATTTTCTAACCCTTTTGGGTTTTTTAGCTTCTTCTGCGGCTTTTGCTTTATCAATTACTTCCTGAGCCTGATTGTAAAGTTCGTCGCCCGATTCGTATTTTATCTCTTCATAATTGGGAGAATCTACGAGGATATCCTGCCATTTCCTAATGCGGTCTTTGGTGTTCCAGTTGAAGTCGGGGAACTTCTTTCTGTCGGGACCAATTTTACTCATCGGATAAAGAGTAGATTGTACGCCCACGCTGCAAGAGAGAATCTGCATCACCTGCTCTTCAAAATTGGCATGGATGATTCCACAAGATGAAAGCCTGATCCCAATTCGTTCTTTTTCTTTTGTTTTCTCGTTGACATCATCTGCGTATGCGATGTATTGAGCATTTCCGATTACTTTTACCTCCTTAATATCTTTCCCTTCGTAATAAACGGTCATCAACTTACCTTTCACCTGGTTGAACTCGTCTTTCATATTCAGAGAATCAACTTTGCTGATTGCATAGCCGTTTCCGATAACTTTCAGGGAGTCTATATTTTCAGTTTCGGTATTAAAATAAGCTTCAACTTTATCTCCTGTCACTTGTTTTTCTCCACTCCACAAGATTGGATTGGTGTACATATGCATCACGCCATCGGTTTCGTTGAAAGCGATAGAATCTGCCCTTCCCTGAGCATTGGATTTATAAATTCTCGCCTTTTTGAAAGCCCGTAAATAGCTTTTTTTAACGTTGGCTGAATCTAATTTTTGATATGAAAGTATTTTCTCCGAAGCGAAATAAATAGAATCCTTCTCAAGAATCTTCACTGCATAAGGCCCTTTGGTCATCATGGCAGAATCTTTCTTTTCAAAAATTTCGCCATATCCGCCTTTCAGATATCTTTTTTCTAAAGGATCATCCAATGTCACATTTCCTGTCGCTGTGCCAAAACCGCTGAGCTGGTTGTAATACATTGCATCTCCGGTCAAAATTTTATCGTTGTAATAAATTCTTGAATTTTTATTCAGGAAAGATTCTTTCGTATTCAGATTGTGCGTTCCTTTTTCTGTAAAGATTCTGTTTTTAGGATTTTTCCTGTTGGTAATCGTGGTAGGTCCGTTAATGTCAACAATGTTGGTATTCTGATTCTGCACCACATTAATTCCATCTAAAATATAATCTTTGTCCTCAATTCTCACATTGTCTGTCAGATTAATTGTCCGGTTTGCTAAATTATACGTAGCTGATTTCGAATAGGTCGTACTTTTACCATCGTTAATTGTCCCTCCTGTATTGTAATACGCAAGATTTGAAAGTCTGTCATAGTACATCGTTTCGGTCTTAATTACTGTACCTTTAGGATCATTCAGAATTACGTTTTTTCTGGCTACACCTTTTTGGGTGTTTCCATCATATTCCATTTCTGAAGCAGTAATTACTGAGCCATCCGGATTTTGAAGCTTGGTATTTCCAATTGCTTTAACGAAGTTTTCTGCTTCATACACAATCACTTCGTCAGCATACAATATAGAACCCTGATGCTCCAACACCACATTTCCTTTAAAAAATTGATTGCCATCATACTTCAGAGCATTTTTTGAAATCTCATCAGCATTCCTGATGTTGATTTTATTATTCGTATTCGATTTCTGAGGCTGATTTTTTACCGGATTCTGTAAAAACGGATCTCTCTGCACAAGCTTAGGTTTGTCTTGCGCAAAAGTGAAAGTAGAAAATAAGAGGAATAGAAAGAAGAATATTCTCATCGACTAGTCATTCTTTTTACCATAAAAATACAGCGAATGAGAATCTATTTTTACGCCAAAAGCTTCTTCGATTGCTTCTTTAATCCCTTGAATTCTAGGGTCGCAAAACTCAATAATTTCTTCAATTTCCTTATCTGAACCTTTTTTGTATATCACCAAATGATCATGTTGCTTATCAAAATATGATTTCTCATAAGAAGAAGATGTCAGGGTTTTTTCACCAAACTGATGCTTACGGATTAATCCTGCATCAAGGAAGATTTCTATAGTATTGTAGATTGTTGCTTTAGAAACATGATATTTCTTCTGCATCATCAAAAGATACAGGTCATCTACATTAAAGTGATGATCCATATTATAGATTTCCTCTAAAATAGTGTACCGCTCAGGTGTGTTACGAAAGCCTTTCTCTAAAAGGTAATTTCTTAAAACATCTTTTATTAAAGTAATATTTTTTTCTTTTTGTAAAGTATCCATCAAAAAATTTATACTACAAATTTATCGATTTTTATTTAAATACAATATACCACTTCAGAGAGTATACCGTTGATATTCTAAAAATTATATCCCTTAAAGTTGGACTGCTGTATCCTGTTTGCAGAAATTGTCTCCTCAGTCAAAGGTGCCGATTCTACTTCTACGTTGTGCATCGTAACTCCCCAGGCTTTAAAATCATCACTACCAATATACTTCACAAAGTTGTATAAACTCAGGGTAATTTTCTGTTTTACCGTTAAAAGAATATCGTTGATATAGGTGTTATCAATAATCACATATTTCAGATCCGGCGGAATATTGTGGGCTCTCAACGATGGGTGGCTGCTTCGGGAAGGGATAGTACCTTCTGCCATTAAGTCTTTCAGCACCATGTTGAAATAATCATTAATTCTTCGGTCTACTTTAAATCCTAAAAGGAAATTGACTTTATAAATTGTCCCTGGTAAGATTTCATCGACACTGTATTTAAAAGTATACGGATCTTCCTGATTGATAATACTTAAAATAAAATAATGATCTGCTCTTTTAGGCTGTTTCTTGATAATCGAGTAAATAATTTTAGCCTCAATCTCATCATTTCTTTTTGCACGGCTCAGATAAGCAAGGTTCGTACAGTATTTTGGAATTGTTTCGTCTAGTTTCATGTCTTTGATGATTGCAACATATTTATCGATTTTAACGAAATTGATAAAGTTGGCCTTGATCATTCTTCCATTGTACCATGAGTACATACATAAAGCAATAAACCCTCCTAAGACCATAGTTAACCAACCTCCGTCTAAAAACTTGATAACATTCGCATAGAAAAATCCTGATTCTAAAAAGATGTAAATCATCGCAAAACCAATGATGAAAATTCTATTGACACGGCTTCTGCTTAACCAATAAATGAGTAAAATAGTCGTCATTAACATTGTAATAGTAATTGTCAAACCATAGGCAGCTTCCATTTTACCAGATTCTTTAAAGAAAATAACGACACCAAAACACAATGCCATTAATCCCCAGTTGATTCTTGGGATATACATTTGACCTTTAATCCCTGAAGGATATTCAATATGCTGGTTTGGCCAGAATGAAATGGACATCGCCTCAGAAAACATCGTAAACGAACCTGTAATTACCGCCTGGCTTGCAATAATCGCTGCCAAAGTTGCTAAAATCACACCCGGTAAAACCGCCCACTCCGGCATAATTCCGAAGAAAGGATTAACTCCTGTAAATACTTGTTTGTAATTCGTTAAAAGCCAAGCTCCCTGACCTAAATAATTTAGAATCAGCATTAATTTAACAAATATCCAGCTTACTCTGATATTTTTTGCACCGCAATGGCCTAAATCTGAATACAATGCTTCTGCTCCTGTTGTACAAAGAAAAACAGCTCCCATGATCACGATTGCGCTCGGTGAATGAGTAATCAAATTATAAGCGTAAATTGGATTGAATGCTTTTAAAATTTCAAAATTATCAACAATATGAATCGATCCGAAAGCTCCTAATGCGAGAAACCACGTCACCATGATCGGCCCGAAGAGCTTACCAATTGAAGCCGTCCCAAATTGCTGAACAACGAATACGATAAATAAAATAAAGATAGTGATGACTACAACTGGGGTTTCAGGATTGTAGATTTTAAGTCCTTCAATGGCTGACATTACCGTTAGTGATGGCGTAATGACACTATCTGCAACCAGAGTTGAAGCACCAATAATTGCAACAACGTAAAGCCATTTTTTCTTGAGCTTTTTTACTAAAGAATAAAGAGCCAGAATACCACCTTCACCTTTATTATCTGCCCGAAGTGCAATAATTACATATTTCAGGGTTGTCTGTAACGTTAAAGTCCAAATGATACATGATAGTGCACCTTCTATATACTGATCAAAAGGCATTGTAGCACCTTCTTCTCGCGCATTCACAATCGCTTTCATTACGTAAAGCGGTGAGGTACCAATATCACCGAAAACAATTCCGAGTGAAACAAGAACTCCCACAAATGAAAGTTTTTTAAGATCTATATGATGACCTCCTTCTGTAACGTTTGACATGTCAGCTAATTAATTTTTGAAAGCGCAAATGTATACTAAATTTATGATCCTCAACTCAAATAGTGATGCATTGTATAAATGAAAAAACTTCCTTTCGGAAGTTTTTTTCTATGATTTAACGTACATTGCTTTTTTGATCTCCTCTTTTACTTTTTCAAGTTTCGGGAACCAATCTGCAAATAATGCTGCTGAATAAGGTGCAGGAGCATCAGGAGTCGTAATTCTCTTAATTGGAGCATCTAAATAATCGAATGCTTTTTGCTGTACCATATAAGTAATTTCTGAAGATACCGAACCAAAAGGCCAAGCTTCTTCCAAAATCACCAATCTGTTTGTTTTCTTCACTGAAGCTAAAACAGTATCGAAATCTAGAGGACGAACCGTTCTTAAATCGATTACTTCAACAGAAATACCTTCTTTAGCTAAATCTTCAGCTGCCTGAATCGCTAATTTCATGATTTTTCCGAAAGAAACCAAAGTAACATCTGTACCTTCTTTTTTGATATCAGCTTTTCCTATTGGTAAATAATATTCTTCTTCTGGAATTTCCATTTTATCTCCGTACATCTGCTCAGATTCCATGAAAATTACCGGATCGTTATCCTGAATTGCAGTTTTCAACAATCCTTTCGCATCATAAGGATTCGAAGGAACCACTACTTTAAGACCAGGAATATTTGCATACCAGTTTTCAAAAGCCTGAGAGTGCGTTGCTCCCAACTGACCTGCAGAAGCTGTAGGACCACGGAAAACAATCGGGCAGTTCCACTGACCACCGCTCATCTGACGGATTTTTGCTGCGTTGTTGATGATCTGATCGATCCCGACAAGTGCAAAGTTGAACGTCATATATTCTACAATTGGTCTGTTACCATTCATTGCAGCACCCACAGCGATACCTGTAAAACCAAGCTCTGCAATAGGTGTATCGATTACACGTTTAGCACCAAACTCGTCCAACATTCCTTTAGAAGCTTTGTATGCACCGTTGTATTCTGCTACTTCTTCTCCCATTAGAAAAATGGATTCGTCTTTACGCATTTCCTCGCTCATTGCCTGCGCAATCACTTCACGAAAAGTATATTCTGCCATATTTATTTGAAAAATTTAGAGTACAAAAATAGTAATTATTTATTATTTACATCACAAAAACGGTAATTGAATGAACGAATTATTATTTTGTTTAAATTGCTTTTTCTTCAATCTCACTTAATTCTTTATAATTTTTTCGAAGGTGAGATAAAATTCGGCCGTAGGTGCTTTTATAAATCAGGTACAAAAAATATATAAAAACCAATAGTAAAATCGCAAAGATTATATAAATTCCGAGTTGAGGATTCATGAGTTGCGAATTGGTTGTATGAGGATTATTTTGATTATAACCATCATTAAGACCAGCCATGAAATCTTTAGTGTAGTGATTAAAGTTACAAATATTATCTATTATTATCAACAGAAAAGAAATACCAGCATATCCTAAAATTACTCTTTTGATATTTAAGATACTTTTCATTAATGAAATTGAGCTTTTTTCAATTTTTATTTTAAAGTAAAAGCAAAGAATTAAGACAAAGAACACCGTGAATAAAGCTATGCGTAAAACAGGAAACTGCCCGTCAATATATCCGTAAATTGCCCATAGAAAAATTTCTATAATGCCAATCAAACATAAAATCTTAGTAACCGAAACAGATTTCTGCTTTATCATGGTGTAGATTTCTTTTTCTGAATATTCTTTAAACCCCTCAGAGTTTTTACTCCAATCTTCTTTTAAAAGTTCTAATTCGTCCATGTTATTTTGCATTTATTTTTAATTTCAAATTATTTTTAGCTCTATTCATTTTCACTCTCGCATTTCCTTCTGTAATCCCCAAAATATCACCGATTTCTTTATAAGGCTTATTGTCAAGATACATCATGATCAATGCCTTTTCAATATCAGTAAGAGAATAGATATGTCGGTACATTTCTGTAAGCTTGTAGCCATCATCATCATATGATTCTTCTTTTATTTTTAAAGATGAAACATTAATATCAACTTGTTGGAACTGATGTTTCTTGGTTTTCTTAAATAACGTCATTGCCGTATTTAAAGCAACCTGATACATCCATGTGGAAAATTTAGATTCGCCTCTAAAGCCCGAATAAGATTTCCATAATTGTATCGTAATTTCCTGAAAAAGATCTTCATGATCTTCAGTATTATTAGTATAAATCCTACATATTTTATGTACAATTCTTTGATTCTCTTTAAAAACATCAATAAATTTTTTCTCCAAATCTGAACTCATACTTTATATGTATATAATTTTATTTTTCGTTACAGATAATAAATAAAAAAAGACAACTCATTGCTGAGTTGCCTTATATTTAATATTCTTTTAAAATGATTAATCGACTTTATGCCAAGTTTGGGTTTTCATTGCAATTCCCATCACAAGAGCTTTTACCTTAAGCGTATTGCCTTCTCTCACGATTTCTGTTTTATAACTTTTACCGTCTTTTGGGTTGGTAATTGTTCCACCTCCGAATTCGTTACCGTCTTTAGATAATCCTCGGATGATTTCTAAACCAATTAAAGGTTTGTTTTTACGGTCGTCTTTACATTTTACACAGTTGTTGTTTTCCGGTTTTATCAAAAGCTGTACAACTTTACCATAGTACTTACCATCACTTTTTTTAAACACTTCAACAATAGATTTCGGCTTTCCTGTTTCATCATCAATTGTTTTCCATTTTCCCTCGATTTGCGCAAACGACATGACACTGAATAAAGAAAGTACGAATGTTGCTAATAATTTTTTCATTATAATTAAGTTTAATTTTATTTATAGATAATCAATTTGTTGATTAGTTAAAAATAGAAATAAATTTTAAACAAGCAACATTTTTTATTATCCTTTGCATATATAACAATAGAAAGGCCGTTTTTTTAAAACTAAACAGTCTTAAAAAATCAATTCAGCTTTCTATTCATCACTCGGTTCATATAATCCTGATACCAGGCTTTTGCAATAAGTTTTCCTTTTTCGATTTCCGGAGTTTTTAATTTTTCGTTTAAATTATTTTCAAATCCTAAATCACTTTTAGCATAAATTCCGGTGATTTCTTTTCCGTCGAAGCGATAGATGTAATTTCCGATGATAAACTGCTCCGAAGAACCGTCTGAATTCACAATCAGGGCAGGGTATGTTTTTTCACTTAATAAACTTTTTCCCCAGCTTCTGATTTTTTTATTATATCCGATTAAATCTGCCAAAGTCGGATAAATATCAATCTGTTGCGCAACTTCAGTATTCACCCCTTTTAAATTAAATTTCGGATTGGGTGAGTAAAAAATCAATGGAACAGCAAAACGGTTCATCGCTTTTTCATATTCAGGATAATAAATCTGATTGGGATGATCTCCGGTGAAAACGAATATTGTATTATTAAACCAAGGTTGTTTTTTAGCTGTTTCAAAATATTTTTTGATTGAATAATCGGTGTACTGCATCGGCTCGTGCATTTCTACATTTCCTTTTTTGAACTTCCCATTATATTTATCAGGAATTTTAAAAGGATGATGCGACGAAGCCGTAAAAACAGTCGCCATAAAAGGTTTTGTTTTTCCTACATTTTTAGCAAAATATTGAAGGAAAGGCTCATCCCAAATCGCCCACATTCCGTCAAAATCTTCATTATGGTTGTATTCATCTTTCCCGAAATAATGTTTAAAACCCAAAATATTTCCAAAGCCTAAAAATCCCATTGAACCATTGGGTGCACCGTGATAAAATGAAGTATCATATCCCATATCATTACAAACCGAGACAATCGACTGAATTTTCTGATTAGAATAGGGCGAGCTCGTAAAAGCATCCGTCAGACTAGGGATTCCCGCCAGAATACTGCTCATCCCGTGAATCGACTGTCTTCCGTTGGCAAATGTGTTTGGAAAAATTAAACTTTCATTCGCAAGGCTGTCGATAAATGGTGTATAAGAAACGTAATCCTTAATATTTTTATCTTTATTAAACGCTCCCGAATATTCTCTGCCAAAAGATTCGACAATAAAAATCACAACGTTGGGATTATCCTGAACTTCTCTGTCGTAGATTTTATAAGGCTGAATATTTTCATCGATAAATTTTTCATCAACAAAATGAACTTCCTTAAAATTATTAGTTCCCAAGGTTCTGAAAAACGAAAAAGTACTGTTGAGAACTACATTTCCTTGAAGAGGTGTTTTCACAAATTTATTGGCATCAACCAGATTGATTGGTCTTGTACTGTGCTTGAAATCTCCACGAATTCCACCAACAATCAAAACTGCAGAAAGGCAAATTGTAACCACAGAAAGAATAAAATAAGGAATTAATTTAGCAGGTTTTCTCTCCTGAATTTTAAATCTTTTATAAAGAAAAACCCACAAAGCCATCAATGCAATGAACCAAAAAATCACAAACGGATGCTCTTTGGTGGAAACCGTAAATACTTTTAGAATATTCGTTTCATGTTTTGCAACCTGAAAAGCTGCAGATGTCAGTCTTGTCTGAGAAAATTTATAATAAATAAAATCCCCGAAATTCATCATGTACGCAATTCCGTTGGTGATAAAGTACAGCCAGAAAAGAACTTTCTGATACCCTTTTTTCGTATTAATAATTATCGGAATCAAACTCAACAGAATAAATAACGAGTTGACATACAGAATTGCGGTCGTATCGAATGCGATCCCATGAAAAGCAAGGCTAAGATAATCAGCAGCTCCATCTATTTTTATTAAATCTTTATTGAAAAACCAGAACAGAAATCTGGCAAACTGATAAAAAACAAAAGCCAAAAAAATCCTGTAACACAATATCAGGACTTCTTGCTTTCTAAATTCTTTAAAAAATTTCATTTTAGGTATCGATGTTTTTTTGTTCAAAATATTTATAGCCTTTTTAAACCACAAAAGTCACAAGAGTTTTTAGAAATCTAAAGGATTTAAAGCTCAAAAAAGGCAATCTTCCTAACAAAACCTTTTTTGAACTTTTAAGACTTTCTATATAAACTTTTCTTTTGTGACTTTTGTGGTTGATATTTCCATTGCTTTTAAAGAGACTTATCGGTCTGCAAATTTAAGTTAAATTCATAGTATTGTAATTTTTAGTTCATATTAATTAAGGTTAAAATTTTTAAAAAATGTAATTTTGCTCTCATGAATTTCATTAAAAACAATCTGGCAAATGCCATCACACTCGGAAATTTATTTTCAGGCTGCGTTGGAGCTGTCCATTTGATTATTGGAGATTATCAGACTACTGCGATCTGTATTATTTTGTCTTTGGTACTCGATTTTTTCGACGGATTTGTAGCGCGAGCTTTAAAAGCGAATTCCAACTTGGGAACCCAGCTGGATTCTTTGGCGGATATGGTAAGTTTCGGATTGATTCCCGGTTTGGCCATGTTTAAAATGCTTGAACCTTTCGGAAATAAACTTTTGGGAATGCAGCTTCCATTCGAAATAAAATATTTAGGTTTTTTTATTACGCTTTTTTCATGTTTGAGATTGGCTATTTTTAATTTAGACGAGGATCAGAAATATTATTTTAAAGGCTTGAATACACCTTCGAATACGATTTTGATTTTCGGATTGTATTATGCTTTCAAAGAAGCTCAAAGTTTCAGTTTCCTTATTGAAAATGAAATTTATTTATTAATTCTGACAGTCATTTCCTCCTGGATTCTTATCAGTCCGATTAAAATGATTGCAATGAAATTTAAATCGATGATGCTTGCAGACAATTATCCTAAATTAGCTTTATTGATTGGTGCAATTCTTATTTTAATTATATTTAAAACTGTAGGAATTCCGTTGGTGATTTTATATTATATCTTTATTTCATTAATCTTTCAGAAACAGTTAAAATAAAGATTCAACGTTAGTACACTCAACCTTGTCAAGGTTTTGAACCTTGACAAGGTAAATTTAAACAAAAACAACTTTATACTTTCAAATAAAAATGAATTTAAAACTACATAAACCGCTTTGCGTATTCGATCTAGAAACCACAGGAACCAACGTCGGAAAAGACAGAATTGTTGAAATCTGTATTCTTAAAGTAAACCCTGACTCTTCAAGAGAAAGCAAAACCTGGCGTGTAAATCCTGAAATTGCTATCCCGAAAGAGTGTAGTGAGATTCATGGCATCTATGATGAAGACATTAAAGACGCTCCTACTTTTAGAGAAATTGCTCCCAAAGTAGTTGAAATGATTACCGGCGCAGATTTGGGAGGTTTTAATTCTAACCGATTTGATGTTCCGTTATTGGCAGAAGAATTACTTCGTGCAGATTTTGATTTTGATTTGAGTAAATTCAAATTAGTTGATGCGCAAACGATTTATCATAAAATGGAACCTAGAAATTTGGGCGCAGCTTATCAGTTTTACTGTGGAAAAACTTTAGAAAACGCTCACTCTGCAGAAGCTGATGTTTTGGCAACTTTTGAAGTTTTGGATGCTCAGGTTGGAAAATATGATGACGTTCCAAAAGACATCAATGCATTGAGTGAATTCAGTTTCCACAATAAAAATGCCGATTTGGCAGGTTTTATCGGCTTTAATGATAAAAATATCGAGGTATTCAACTTTGGAAAATATAAAGGCCAAGGCGTAAAAGATATTTTCAAAAAAGACCTTGGATATTACGGATGGCTTCAGAATGCTGATTTCCCGTTGTATACGAAGAAAGTTTTCACAAAAATTCAGTTATCAAGTAAATTTTAAAAAATGAATGATTTAGTTAAGTTCAAATTTTACGAAACAGCTCTTGAAGCGAACAGAGATAAACAGATCTTAGCTGAAAATGACATTCAGAGCTTCATTGCCAATGAGCAGACCATTCAGTCAGATTGGCTGTTGTCACAGGCTTTAGGCGGAATTCAACTGCAGGTTTTTGAAAATGATTTTGAAAACGCGGAAAAGATTCTTACCGACTATCACGAAAACAACAAGTTCTCTCTGGAAGTTGAACATACCGTTGAAAATCCAAAGTTTGATTTTACCTGTCCGAAATGTGGCTCCAACCATATTTACAGAGATGACAGCTCGACGAGTTTCTTTGGAATCTCTTTAATTTCCAGCCATAAATTTGTGTGTTATTATTGCGAAAACGAATTTACGCACGAGTAATTAAAACCTACTTTGTCATTCTGAAAGAATCTAAATAGTGCTTTAAATATACGCTTAGATTCCTCCTGAATGACAAACGTTGTGGATATATCCAATATTGAAATGAATGACGAAACCCTAGCCCCGATTGCAGTGGAAATCCTTTTTTGAAAGAAAAGATTGCAACGGAAAGCGGGAAACAGCTCCGAAAAAACATGTAAAATTGTTTCATTCTTCGTGATGACAATAAATTTAATTAAATAAAAGATTGCTTCGCCTTTGGCTCGCAATGACAAAAAAATTATGAAAATAATCTGCATAGGAAGAAATTACAGCGAACACGCAAAAGAACTGGGAAATGCAATTCCCGACAAACCTGTGATTTTCATGAAACCCGATACGGCGGTTTTGAAAGGAAATGACTTCTACATTCCTGAATTTTCTGACGACGTTCACTACGAACTGGAAATTGTAGTAAAAGTCTCAAAAGGTGGAAAATATATCCAAAAAGAAGCTGCAAACAAACACTACGACGAGATTGGTTTGGGAATCGATTTTACCGCAAGAGATTTACAAAGTGATTTAAAATCTAAAGGTCTCCCGTGGGAATTGGCAAAAGGGTTTGATGGTTCTGCAGTCGTGGGAAACTTTTTCAAAAAAGAAAATTACAACCTTGAAAATCTACAGTTTTCATTACTGAAAAATAAAGAAAAAGTACAGCATGGAAATTCAAAAGATATGATGTTTACAATTGACGATATCATTGCTTTTGTTTCTCAGTATTTTACTTTAAGAGTTGGAGATTTAATCTTCACAGGAACTCCGGAAGGCGTAGGAAAAGTTTCTGAAAATGATGTTTTGGAGGCTTATCTTGAGGAAGAAAAAGCTTTAGATATCAGAATATTATAAGTTTTTAACAAGCAGTTTTTATAAATTTTTCATATCTTTAAAAGACAAATTAAAATATGAAAATATGATAAACATTGTACTGCCAGTAGATTTTGGCGAAAAAACAGATCAGCTTGTAGACGGCGCAATAGAATTTGCGAAGAAGGTAAACGGAAAGCTCAATTTGATACACGTAGCGCCCACAGACATTGGTTTTGCAATCGGAGATATGGGCTATCAGTATTTTCCGGAGATTGAAGAAAATGAGATCAGAGAAGAACTGGTTTTTTTAAATAAAATCAATCAAAAAATTCTGGCTCATGACATCGACTGCGAGCATTTATTGAAACAAGGGATTGCTAAAGATATTATTTTGGAATATGCAGACACCAAAAATGCAGACTTTATTGTAATGGGATCTCACGGAAGAAGCGGAATTTATGATGTTTTTGTAGGAAGCTTAACCAAAGGAATTACCAAAAGTTCTAAAATTCCGGTTTTGGTATTACCGATACATGATTAAATTAACTACAACATAAAAAAGACCGATCAAAAAAAATTGACCGGTCTTTTTACTATATAACCAATTAATTAACCTTCTTTTTTGTAGATCGTAGGATCGTAATAAGGGTTTTTGCCCTCAGTCGGAGAATAATATTCTTTGTCTTTGTCCCCTCCAAGTGTTACCACCAAGACATAGCACCAATATGTAAATAGTACGCAACAAACGATGAATAAAATCCAGTTGAGTACGTTTCCAAAGGTTGTGAAAAAACCAAAAGACCATTTGAAAACATCACTTAAGAATAGAAAGAAAGACGTCATTATTTTCCTTTTTTAAATTAACTTTGCACAAATTTATAAAAAATGTTTAGATTACTTTCAAAAGAAAGCAATATTTTTTCAATTCCTGTTTATATTGGTTTTCTTCTTTTAGTAGTTATTATAATTAACACCCTCAATTTCAACACGTATGAAGCAATTGTTGCGGTCATTACGTTTCTTGGGATTTCTCTTGGTTATTTCTGTTTTAATGCAATTGCACTGAATTATCAGACGCATTTGCCATTATTGCTCTATACATTTTTTGTTTTCGGGCTTTATCCCGGAAAATTAGACATCGGAATTGCCGTAGCATTGCTTACCAATTCCTTTCTTTTGCTTCTTCTTACAAGTACTGACGAAGACCTCAGAAAAAAATCTTATGTCTTGGTAGGTTCTATTTTAGCTTTAAATTTTATTTTCCTGCCAACAACGTGGCCGATGATTTTTTTTGTACTGATTCACCTTATCGTTACGTCTGAAAGAATTGGTTTAAATATTTTCAGATTTATTTTAGGAATGTCACTGATTGCCCTGAGCTATTTTTCCGTGATGTTCTGCTTTAGATTTAACCAGTGGAATGTAGATTATTGGCCATTCGGGAAGATCAAATTTGTAACAGATTATACCGAACTTCTGCCGCTTATCCCGATTGTTTTGATGTTGATCTACGCAATATATGACCATTTTAAACATTATAATAAGAAAAGCCCGATCAGCAGATACAAATATACTTTCTTGCTTGTTTTCTCATTTGCTCAGTTGGTAAGTATTATTTTATATATGAACAACCGTTATGAATACCTTTTGCTGCTGGCTTTTCCTACAACAATTATCTTAAGCCGAATGCTGAGGTTTATGCCTAAATACTGGATGCAGGAAGTGAGCCTGTGGGTTATCATTGTCAGTTTGATCGGTTTTAATGCAGGTACTCATTTCGATTTATTTTAAAAAAAAAGATTATGATTCAAATAGACGATAAATTAATTTCTGAAGATATATTTTCTGAAGAATTTGTATGCAATCTCACCAAATGCAAAGGCGCATGTTGTGTGGAAGGTGATGTGGGAGCTCCTTTGGATAAAGATGAGTTGGTAATTTTAGATAATATTTTCGACAAAATAAAACCTTATCTCACTGCAGACGGTATCAAAGCTTTGGAAGAACAGGGAACATGGACGACCGACCCGATGGACGGAATGTACGTTACCCCAATGATTGAAGATGCAGAATGTGCCTACGTGACTTTTGATGAGCGAGGAATCACAAAATGCGGTATCGAAAAAGCATATGAAGACGGTGCCATCGACTGGCAAAAACCAATCTCATGTCATCTATACCCAATTCGTGTAACTGAGTATTCTTCTTTCTCGGCTTTAAACTATCACGAATGGCCCATTTGCAACGATGCCTGTACTTTGGGTAAAGAACTTCAGGTTCCGGTATATAAGTTCTTAAAGACACCTTTAACACGTAAATACGGAGAAGATTTCTACACGACCCTGAGCGAAGTTGCTGAGGAATGGAAGAAAGAGTATGGGAAATAGTTGATTAGTTGAAGCTACAAATCTTATAAACAAACAACCGCAGAAAAATTTCTGCGGTTGTTTTCATCTATAATCGACTAAGATTATTTTACTGCGGTAGCTTTTACTGTTGCAGCAGCTTCTTTTTTAGGAGCACTTTCCCAGCCGTCTTCAGGCATTAAAGTTGCAACTACTCTGTTTTTTGTCAGATATTTCTTAGCAACATCCTGTAGATCTTTTACCGTCAGTGCTTTTACTTTCTCCTGATAATTTAGGATATCATACTTATCGCTTCCGTCCAATTGGTTTTTAGATAAAGCATTCACCCAGTAATTATTGTCTTTGATGTCTGTTTTATAATCATTCATCTCACCTTCTTTGTATTTATCCAGGTCTTTTTGCTCAGGGCCTTTATCAATCAGCTTCTGAAGTTCTGCGATAGCACTCTTCGTCAGCTTGTCTGCATTTTCCGGTCCGCAAGGGAAGCTTAAACTGAAATTGTAATTTCCGTAAGGAACTTTATTCATTCCACCTCTGGCACCACCACCGTAGATTCCGCTTTCGTCTTCTCTCAGTTTTTCAATTACCTTGATGGTTGCCACTTCACCTAAAGCGGTAAGTGCCAAAGCCTCTTTCTCGTTGTAAGGAGTTTCTCCCGAATAAACAATTTGAACCACACTCTTCGGATCTTTTCCTTTTTTGTAGACTTTGGTATGATCTCCGGTGATTCCTCTGTACCCGGTGTCTTTGAAGTTGGTCGTTTTTCCTGTCGTAGGTAAGCTTGCGATATACTGTAAAACTTCATTTTTAAATTTGGTTTCATCAATATTTCCTACAAAATAGAAATGGAAGTTTCCTGCATTGGCAAATTTCTCTTTGTAAACATCGTACGCTTTTTTATAGTTTGTCGCAGCCCAGTCTTTCTCCATCGGAATAAGCCCGATAAATCTTGGGTTTTTCTGATTCGTAAATTTAGCGTGCTCACTTGCAAAATACGTCTGTGGATTAGACAAAAGATTATCCAACATTGCAGACTGCTTCATTTTATAAGCATTGAATGCTTCAGGATTGTAATTTAGATTGGTGAAATAAGCATATAACAACTCCATTGCGGTACCTAAGTCTTTTTGGCTAGATCTCCCAAAAACACCTTCCAGGGTACTGCTGATATAAGGATTTACATTCACCTGCTTTCCTGCTAAGTAGTTGGTCAATTCTGCCTTAGACGCTCCTGCTACACCCGCTTCACTTAAAGCTTGGTAAGCAAACTGGGTATTGTTATAATCTGAATCATTTAATAATGAATTTCCACCCAAACTTCTTGCAGAGAAAACAATCTCATCATCTTTAAAGTCGGTCTTCTTGAAAGTTACTTTCGCACCGTTACTTAAAGTCCATGTTGTTGTACCCAATTTGGCATCAGTTTCAGTTTTAGCAATTTTGCCTTCAGATTTGAATGGTTTTACTAAATTCTTGATGGTTGCTTTTTCTTCGTAAGGTTTAAGATCAGCCACTTTTACATCATCGAAAGTTTTAAGAACTGAAGCTTCCGTAGGCATCGTTACATTGTCTTTTTTAGGACCTGTAATAACGATTACTCTACTGTCTTCTTTCACCATTTTCTTGATAATCTCATTCGTCTGAGCCAATGTTACCGTAGGCAAAAACGTCTTTGTATCTTCATACTCCCAGGCAATTCCCGGCATTGGTTCCTGCTCCAGGAAGTTTCTTACGTACTCGTCTACCAACATATCGCTTTCCGTTTTGTCACGGTTGTTGTAAGACCTTTCCATATTAGAAATGATCTGCGATTTTGCTCTGTCTAATTCTCCCTGTGTGAAGCCAAATCTTTTTGCTCTTTCAGTTTCTTCTAAAAGCACTTTCAAAGCGCTGATTTGATTTCCTTCTTTTACCATTGCAAAACCCTGGAATGCTTCCTTGGTTCTTCCCACTACTCCACCATGATATACAGAACCAAAAGTAAAAGGTGGATTATTAGAATTAATCAACTCTCTCAAACGGTTATTCAACATTGTAGTCGCTACATTTTCTACCATGCTTTGATTATATTGCTGTATTGTAACATCCGGTTGGTAAGACTCCGTATCTTTCATCATGAACTGCACCATGGAGCTTGTAGCATCAGGATCGGTTTCTATTGCCACTAAAGTCTCCTGGTGATTTGGTAAATCATAAACCTTTCTTTCTCTTGGTTTTGAAGGGTTTTTATATTTGCTGAAATTATCTTTAATTTTCTTTTCAACCTCATCCACATTGATGTCTCCTACCACAACTAATGCCATCAGATCTGGTCTGTACCAGTCTTTGTGGAATTGCCTGATGACATCCGGTTTAAAATTCTGAAGAACCTCTTTAGTACCAATTGGCAATCGGTCTGCATAATGTGATTTGTAAAGCATTTTCGGGAAATACTTATCCCTCATTCTTTTATCTGCTCCCAAACCCAATCTCAGTTCTTCCAGTACAACTCCTCTTTCTTTGTTGATCTGTTCGTCAGTCAAAGTGGCGTTAAAAGCCCAGTCTTCCATCACCTTAAGCCCCGAATCAAGATTTCCAGGCTTGTCTAAAGGTACGGGAAGCATGTAAACCGTTTCGTCAAAGCTCGTGTAAGCATTAAGGTGCTGTCCGAATTTCACCCCAATCGACTGTAGAAAGTCTACCAATTTGTTATCCGGGAAGTTTTTGGTACCATTGAAGTTCATGTGCTCCATAAAGTGAGCAAGACCTCTTTGGTTTTCGTCTTCAAGAATAGAGCCTGCATTGATTGCTAAACGGAAATCTACCTTCTTCTCTGGCAATGTGTTTTTTTTGATATAGTACTTCATCCCGTTAGGAAGAGTACCTATTTTTACAGAAGGATCCAATGGGATATTCTGTGCGAATGCATTAGCTGAAGCCATAAAGACCATCCCTAATGACAATAGAACTTTTTTCATACAGTTGTTATTAAATTTTGCATGATAAAAGTATAAATTAATCACAATTACAAGAAATTTTATCCCTAGAATTTTAGTTAAAGTTGAGTTAAAGTTTATTTCACAAACAGTTGTTTAATTATTGATGTCTTATTCGAATGTATATTGATGAGTATAAACCTGTTTACTCTAGCTGATTTTGCGGATGACACAGATTTATTTTGCAGTAATTTGTATTATGCGGGAGGGATGAAACCCCTATTCTCAGCCAACGAACAAACAAAAAAGACCGGAAATTTTCCGGTCTTTTTTTCTATTAAAAATTTATTTTTATTTAAAATCAGCTTCAGTAACTCCTGAGTTCAAAGTAACTTTTGTAGTTCTGATGCTCACTTTTTGTCCGCCTCCTTCAGCTTCGATTAATTCTGGAAATTTAATTCCGTCAACAGTCATATAGCTTTTCATAATGGCATCACCCTGGCCGCTTCCTGCTTTATACAGCAATCCTGTAGCGGCATCAAAGTAGAACTTACCTTTATCTGACGACAAGACGTTGTAATCTTTACCATCTAATTTCTCAACCGTAACAGTGTTAAAACTTGAAGGATCATAAGCTAATGCATCAATCGTCTGACTTTTTTTCAATTCGGGAATTTTATCTGCAGGGAAGTCAGTTTTAGATCCCATCTGATTAGAATATCCTTTCTCGCCGTCAAAAACCTGAGTCATCTCCTGCCCCATTACAGATTGTACAGATTTAAACTTATTCCCCATTTTCTTTGTGGTAGAATTGATTTCCATACCCTGAGCGCTAATTACGTTTTCGATGATGGTAGATTTCACCGCCTCTAATTTTGCTTTACCCCCAAGAGCGGTAAGATAACTATCAATCACTTGTTTTGGAGTGATTTGTGCTGTTGCAGCTGTAGATTTTACGGTTGCTGCGTTTTTGTTTTGTGCTACTGCTGACGTAGAAAAAAGTACAGCGCAGAAAAACGGAACGATTATCTTTTTCATAATACTATTAAATTTTAATGGTGTAAATATAAGAATTTTGAACGGTACAAGATGATCAAGTTCTGTTCCGAAAAAAATACCCTAATATATTTAAGGAATATTGCTTACTATAATAGTGGGAATTCCAGAATTTAAAATAAAATCAGCAATATTTTGATGATGTTTGCTTCACCATCTTCTTTCTTAGAAATAATTCACGCTTCCAACTGAGAGCAATCTTGTAATACAAGTCTCTAATTGAATATTGGATTGAATATTTACAATAGCATCCATTTTAACAAACAAATAACTTTTATTAAAGATTTGTTAACATTTCCGGGTACGGTTATTGCTTCTAATAGAATCGATTCTCATGTTTAATTGAGTTTTCATGGTTATTAGTTTTTACCCAGCTTCGGCTGGGTTTTTCATTTTTTAATAATAACCCCTGACTGTAAACCAAGATATCATTGATTTAAGAAAATAAAGTCAAGACAGACCCAACAACTGAATTACGGATAACAAAATATTTTATAATCCTATCGGTTTAAAACAACAAAACCCACCAAAGCGGTGGGTTTTAATTTTATATGAAAAGTAAATTACTTTTTCAATTCTTCTAAAAATTCGTCATGCGAAATTGCAGTTTCTTTCTTAGTCGCTTTTTCAAGAATTACATCTTTCAGTTTTGCCATAGCAACTTCAGAAGAGATTTGTCTTACCTGCTCCTGGTCTTTCAACATCTCAGCAGCATATTTCTGAACTTCTTCGTCTCCTAAATGGTGAATTCCGTAGATTGCCAATTGATTTCTTACCAACTGCTCAGCCTGAGCCAAAACGTCAGCGTAATCTAACTGGATATTATTATCTGACATTAATTTACCTTCGATGATCTGATATTTCAATTGAGTTTTCTCAGCCTCAAGAATTTCTTTAGCCTGCTCTTCAGACTGGATGTTCTGGTTTGAGAATACCAACCACTTCGTCAAGAAAGACTCAGGAAGTTTTACTTCTTCTTTTTCAGAAACCTGCTCCAATACTTTGTTTACAAAGTGTACGTCTGCATTCTGCTGGAAGTATTCGTCTAACTCAGTTTTTACTTTGTCCTTAAGCTCTTCTTCAGTTTTGATATTTCCTTCCCCGTAAACTTTATCGAATAATTCTTCGTTAAGTTCTGCTAAGTTTAAGCTGTAGAAGTCTTTTACTTTCACTTCAACTTCAGCGTGGTGTAAATGCTCAGCTTCTTCTTTAGTGAATCCTAATTCTTTAGCCAAGTTTTCGTCAGCAACAAGAGTTTCTTTAGAAACTTTTACAGACTCATCCATTTTAAGACCTTTTACCAATTTGAAAGCATCTTTGTTTTCAGCAGTAATGGTCGCATTTTTTGGATGATGGTGGTGCTCACCTTCAGCATCTTCTTCTACAACCTGAGAAATCTCTAAGTTGATGTAAGAATCTTTAGTGATTTTGTCTTGTGGAACCTGCTCTGCAAAACGCTTCTGCATGTTCTCGATGCTTTTGCTGATCTCTTTATCAGAAGCTTCTACTTTGTAATGTGGAGCTTCATATTTAGCCAAATCTATTGTAAATTCTGGTTCGTAACCTACTTCGAAAGCAACTTCCAATTTCTCTGCATTGTGATTGAAATCATTCACCGGCTGAGGTACTGGCTGACCTACTAGTCTTAGTTTGTTTTCGTTGATATAGTTATTCAAAGCATCAGAAACTTGTTTGTTGATTTCTTCGAATGCAATCCCTGCTTCATATTGCTTTCTAACCATACTCAAAGGCACTTTTCCTTTTCTGAAACCAGGAACCTGTGCGTTTTTAGCATAATTAATCAATTGCTTTTCTACTTTTTCTTTGTAGTCAGATTTCTCCAATGTTACTGTAAGCAATGCACTTACATCATCATGGTTTTTTGCGGTAACCTTCATTATTGATTAAAATTTTAGGTTGCAAAAATATGAATTTTTTATTAAAATGAACCATTAAAGATAAATTCTTCGTCATCAAAATGTTATAAATAAAAAACCACTGAAATTTTCAGTGGTTTTATTTCAATCCAAAAGGCTTTTATTAGTTCGTGAGATTAAATGTTGCTTCAGCATCAGTTTCTCCTCCCACTACTGTTCCCCAAGCTGTTCCGGATTTGGCATCGTTGACGCTTTGAGGAGCATGAATTAAATCTAATTTCAAGAAAGGCGACGAAGAATTCGCCACATTTACCACTTCCCATTTCGTTCTCAAGCCTACTCTTTTTCCGTCATTTCTAAGATCATTACCATCTAATCTTGTGATATTGATTGTAGATTTAGGGAAATCAAATATCATAAAATGCTCGTCTTTAGCTTCAATGATTTCCTGAGTTGCATCCTCATTTCCATTTTTGAATTTCGCTTCTACTGTATACGTTTTTCCGTTGGTAAGCGGAATGGTAGGGATTCCGCCTGCGCCAATACTGTAGTTATACTCTATTGCAGTCGCTCCCGGAGCATCTTCTTTCACCAATAAGATTATATTGGTCAATTCTTCCTGTGGCAGATCATCTTCTTCGGCCGAACCGTCTCTCTGACAAGAAACAACCGTAATTGTGATGAATAAAATAGCTAATAATTTGATGATATTTTTAGTACTAAATAATTTGTTCATTTTGATAAATTTAAGATTGTAAAATTTTGATTAAATATTTTTCTGAAATCTTTAGAATCTGTATCTAAAGTTTAAAATAAAGTTTCTTCCTGCTTCATCTGCAAAGAATCTCAAACGATTCAGGTAGTCCCTGTACGAAGTGTTGAGAAGATTATTCACGATAAGACCCGCAGAAAGATTTTTGCTGATATTAACGCCAGTCTGAATATTCCAGAGTAAATATCCGTTTGGCGGAGTGCTGAAATCAATTGTTTTATCGGTCAGTTCTCCGTTTTCGTAAATTTCTAAGTCTGCATTTCTGATAGGAAATCTGGCTTGTTTTAAAAACGTTTGGTTTTCGACTGTAAAATAGAAGTTATTCCAATTTTCTTTTTTGAATTGCAATGCATTAGAGAAATTCGGAGGCATCATTAAAATAAGCGGCTCATTGTTGGTTTCGTCCTGTCCGTAAACATAGCTTCCTTTTCCAACATACGTAAGATTGTCTGTCATTTTAAAGTTAACATCCAGATCCAGACCGTACATTTTTGCATCAATCTGCTGATATGCCCATTCGGGAAACACTCCTCTGATCGTTCCTTTAATCCCAACAGGAACTTCATTGATGAAATTTTTAGTAATGAAAAAATAAGGGTTTACAGAAATATTCAATCCTCTCAAAACATTGAATTTTGAATCAACTGTAAGATTAAACTGATGTCCCTGTTCGTTTTTCAATCCCATATCTCCTGTTTCAATGATTCCTGCAGAATGATGCAGTCCGTCAGAAAACAGCTCTGCAACATTAGGAGACCTTCCCACTTTTGCATAATTGAATTTCAAATTAAATACAGAACTTGGATGATATTCCAGACCTGCATTGAAAGATACATTGTTATAATTTAATTGAGGACGCGTCAAAATTCTGTTTTGATCAGTTTTCACATAAAACTCAGGAAAAACGTTGGCATATCTTCCTTCCCAATCGCTTTTGTCATACCATTTGGTGACATCGTAACGGGTGAAATCATATCTCGCTCCCGCTTCAACATTAAAATGATTCGAAATTTTATATTTAAAAACCGAATATGCACCCGCAGAATATTTGTCATAATTAGGAATCAGACGTCTCGCTTTTGTCGCAGGATCTGAATAGTTGTTTTGAAAACTACCGTCGATACCTGTTTCCAAAGACCATTTTTCTCTCTCCAATAAATCATTGAGATTAAACTGGTGCGTCATCAATTCCAGATCCAGAGAAGGCGTATCTTTCAATTCACCCCTTCTGATGTCGTATTCCTGTCTGTGGTTGTACTGATAACTGTACGTTGCAGAAAGTTTTCCGATCGTAGAAAATCTTTTGAAGGCCGAAACTTTTGCAATATGATGCTCAATAACCTGTCTCGGATTATCAATAGAATAACTGAAATTTCCGGAATAAACAGGGACACTTGCAGTCATGGCTCTGTCATAATCACCCGTTGTAGAGACGTGAGAATCTCTTAAAATCCCAATATTCTGGTTCGTTAAATAATAATCAAATGAAATTCCTTTTTCAAATGTATTATTCTGAACCGTGAAATTGAAGGAAGAAAAATCCATTCCCGTATTTTTCAGGTTATAATCAGGAGCACTCTGATCACCTAATTTTTTGATGCTTCCACCGGATTTTACTGCCCATCCGTTTTTCCATACCCTGGCAACATCTACATCAAGAGCTAAACCTCTACCATTTGAAATTCCCGAAAGACCGATTGAACCTTTAATTGTATCTTTTTTAGGAAAAATCTCAGGCTCAAGAACGACAACTCCTCCGATTGCATCGCTTCCGTATTTCAATGCTGAAGCACCTTTAATGACATCAATATGTTGAAAATTATTAATATCAACATTTGGTGCATGCTCTACTCCCCATTCCTGCTCGGCAAGTTTTACTCCGTTATTTAAAATAGAGATCCGGCTTCCATAAAGACCGTGAATAACTGGTTTTGAAACATTATTGCCGGTTTTCAATGCAGTAACTCCAGAAATTTTTGATAATAAATTCCCAAGATTATCTGTCGTATTTCTTTCGATTTCCGACTTATTGAGAGTTTTAATAATCAAGGATCCGTTGCTTTTATGATTTCCATGGATCGTCACCGTTTCAATATCCTGAACGTGATGCTCTAACACAATTGTTAAATGCAAATCCTGCGTAACTCCTACATTTTCAGTATAATCACTACAATCAGGATGCTTTGCAATGAGTGTATAATTCCCTGAAGAAATTTTATTGAAAGAAAACTTTCCGCTTTTATCTGTTTTAGCAGTGAAATCTCCCAATTTAACCACTGCATTTTCCAGCATGGTTTTATCGTGGAAATCCTGTACTGTCCCCTGAACAGTGAAAGTTTTCTGTGCGTTAGTAAACATCAATCCACTAAGGATCAGCAGTACACTATAAATCAGTTTCATTGTAAATAGCTTGATTGACTTTACACAATGCTGCGATTGGCAACCAGTGTAAAGTTTTGTTTGTTTAAAAAAATTGGATTGGATTTTTTGTTCAAATTAAAACTCACAAGTATTCATATTTTGAATACTTTTCATTAAAAATTTAATAAAAAAATTTGAGTTTGAATTTTGAAACATTAAGAATTGATAAGTGAATAAGATTTTTTAAGATTCAAATAAATTTGAAGTAAGCGAAACGCTTATCAATATCTTTTAGATATTAAGCTTAAAAAAACTTAATATTTTCACTTTCTTAATGTTTAAATTTTGCGGTTTAAAAATCAAAATATCTTTAAATATTTAATTTTTAAAATTTAAAGCAAAAAATCCGGTAAGTAAGCCTGTAATTAAGATTGTGGTGGACCCCGAAGTTGAAAAGTGAATTTAGTCTGAGACCAGATTCTTTCCTGAACAGCAATGATTTGTTCTACCTCGTGCGTATAGCTTTCGAAAGTAAAACTAAACTCCTCAGGGATAAAAGTGTTCCCGTTAACTAAGAAATGACAAGCCAAACAGTCGCCGGCTTTTTCTTTGGCTTCGGATTTTGAAATAGTATTTTCTGATTTTTTAAGATTAAAACCTATAAAAACATCAGAAGACTCATGACTGTGAAAGCTTGAAGAAAACAATGCAAAAAAGTAGATCCCAAACATCAGTTTTGAGATAAAGCTTTTTAATTGTCTGCTTTCCTTGAAAATCATTTGGCAAAAATAGGAATAATATTTTAAAGGATTTTAATTAAAGATTAAATTATGGTTATTTAATGATGATTTGTTATGAACAGTGGAGCTCAAAATTCATGACCCACTGTTTATCTACAAATATGACGCTTCTACGAAGCTTACAAGCTTTAGAAATACAAAATTCTTTTGCAGGACTGTATTTTCACAAAAAAGGATGAGCTAAAAAAAAACCCATCCTTCATTTATATTTCGTTAAAAATTAATCTAACTGCGTTCCCAAATGTTCCCATTCCTGCAATGCAAGATCAAGCTCTTCTTTGGTTTTGTTGTATTTTTCTAAAGTTTCTTCAGAAGGATTTTCTTTTGTAAAAGATGCTTCGAAATTTTCAATGGCAGTTTCTAATTCAGAAATTTTCTCTTCTACTTTCTTCAGTTTGTTCTGAATACTTTTCTGTTCTTTGCTTACGATGGTTGTTTGATTGACAACGGGTTTTTCTTCAACTTTCTTTGCCTCTACTTTTGGTTCATCAGTATGAAGTTTTGCTTTCTCTGCAGAAATTTCCCTGATGCTTTCTTTCTGTCTGAAAACAAGATATTCGTTGATATCACCTAAAAATTCCTTCATGTGTCCGTCACGGAATTCGTAAATTTTATCACAAAGTCCCTGCAAAAATTCTCTATCGTGAGAAATTACAATTAACGTACCTTCAAATTTCTGTAAAGCCAACTTGATAATCTCCTTAGACTGAATATCCAGGTGATTGGTAGGCTCATCCATAATCAGCGTGTTGAACGGACGAAGAAGCAATTTACACAATGCCAGACGGTTTCTTTCACCTCCGGAAAGCACTTTTGTCTTTTTGTTGACGGCTTCACCCTGGAAAAGGAAAGATCCTAACAAATCTCTTACTCTCGGTCTCGTTTCTTCGGTTGCGGCATCTTCAGCTTCTTCCTGAACGGTTTTATTGGGAGTTAAAACTTCCTCCTGATTTTGTGCAAAGTACCCAATATTCACATTGTGACCCAAATTCCAGTTTCCTGAATAATCTTTAATGTCTCCTGAAAGAATTTTCGCTAAGGTCGTTTTCCCCTGTCCGTTTTGTCCAAGAAGGGCAATTCTGTCACCTCGCTGAACGATAAAGTCTACATCATCAAAGATTTGTTTCTGACCGTAAGCTTTCCCAAGATTTTCAGCTTCGAAAATAACTTTCCCGGGAACCTGTGACTGTACGAAACGGATATTGAATTTAGAAACGTCTTCGTTATCAACTTCAATACGTTCTATTTTATCTAATTTTTTAATCAGAGACTGCGCAAAAGAAGCCTTGGTTGCACTCGCACGGAATTTATTGATGTTATCTTCCATCTGCTTGATTTCTGCATCCTGATTCTTTTTAGCCTGAATCAGTTTTTCACGGCGGTCTTCACGCATCACCAAATATTTAGAATAATTGGCTTTATAATCATCTACTTTTCTGTTGTTGACATCGAAAGTTCTGTTACAAACAGCAGTCATGAACTGTTTATCGTGACTTACCAAAAGAATTCCTCCCGGATAATCTTTCAGGAAGTTTTCTAGCCAAATGATCGATTCCATATCCAAGTGATTGGTAGGCTCATCGAGAAGCATCAAATCGTTTTTCTGAAGAAGCAATTTTGCCAATTCGATTCTCATTCTCCAACCTCCGGAAAATTCATCAGTGATTTTTTGGAAATCATCCGCTTTAAAACCTAAACCGAATAATACTTTTTCAATGTCACCTTCCAGATTATAAGCATCATGGTGCATCAAAAGATCATTCAGATCAGTCATTCTGTTGATCAAATCGGTATAAGCATCACTTTCGTAATCTGTTCTTACCGTCAATTGATGATTGATTTCATCCAATTCTTCTTTCCATGCATTGATTTGCTCAAAAGCCTGCATGGTTTCGTTCCAAACACTTCTGCCTTTCACAAAATCAAGATCCTGCTTCAGGAATCCTATGGTAATATTTCCTTCAGGAACGATATTTCCTTCATAGAAAGTAATTTCGCCGGAAAGCATTTTCAGAAGCGTAGATTTCCCTGCTCCATTTTTACCAACCAAACCAATTTTATCATCCTTTTTAATGGTGAAATTCACGTTTTGAAACAAGTAGTTTCCCGAATGATGTAAGCCTAAACCTTGAACCGAAAGCATCTTTATGAGTAATTAATGATGAATAATGTGTACTGAATATTTTTCGGGTGCAAAAATACGCAAAATAAAGGACTTTAAATTTAATAATTCCTAACCGTAACATGGAAACAGCTTTGCTGCCTTTCTTTAATGTAATAAATACGCCCGGCATTGGCATAATATTTTAAAACTTTTTCCAAAGCAACCTCCAATTTAGGGTTTGTTTTAAGCTTATTATTAAATCTCACGTAAGAAATATCGAAAGAATTACCATAATTGTGCGAACTGATTCCCAGCGATGCATTTGCATTAACTTTTCTTAATCTGCACTGATCTTCCAATGTTCTGGTGATTGATGAAACAGTAAAATTATGCCCTTTGGTTTCTTTACTGAACCTTGAACCTATTTTTTCTAAAGTAATTTTTGCCTTTGAAACTAAATATGCTCTGCTGTAATCTAATTTTTGAACCTTATACCCTTTTCCTGATTTTTTGACCGTGTGAAATTTTCCTTTATTAATATATTTCTGAACTTGCGAGGTATTTTTGAGAATATTGACATTAAAGCTTCGTGAAGCATCTAAATGCGGTTTATACAACGGAGTTGGCTCTACTTTTAAAACCTCAGTAAAATCATAGCACGGAACTGCTTTCTTTGATGCCTGACTATAAACAAGCTGATGAAATGCCAATGGAATGATGTACAGAAATTTCCTCATACAGACTATTTTTGAAAATTTAAACGCAAAAATTACAGGTTTTGTTGTTGCCAAAGATATTAATTTAATGAAAAGACATAATATTTTATGAATACAAATAATATTATAATTAAAGTTAATTATATAATTAATTACAATCAATATTAAAAATTCATAACATAATATTTATTTTACTTCCATTAATTTTGAATAATTAATTTTTGTAAGTTTGCTACACAAATTAAAATACATAAAAAGATGATTTCAAAAACTTCAAAATTCGTTGCCGAGATGCTTGGCACAATGGTACTTGTTCTCATGGGCTGCGGAAGTGCAGTGATTGCAGGCGCAGACGGCACTACAGGCGTAGGGCTTCTGGGAATTTCTTTCGCATTTGGTTTGAGTGTTGTTGCGATGGCCTACGCAATCGGTCACATTTCAGGCTGTCACATCAACCCTGCAATTTCTATTGCGATGGTTGCGGCGGGGAGAATGAAAATGGATGAAGCGATACGGTACATTATTGCCCAGATCATCGGTGCCATTATCGGTGCAGGAATTCTTTACGTGATTTTCACAAACCATCCGGGTGCAGAAATGAAAGAATGGGCTTTAGGCTCGAACGGTTGGGGAACGGGATATCTTGATGCTTACAATATGACAGCAGCTTTTGTAGCTGAATTTGTATTTACATTTATTTTCCTGATGGTAATTTTAGGTTCAACTTCCACTAAAAACATCAACGGTGGTTTTGCAGGTTTAGCCATTGGTTTCTCATTGGTTCTGATTCATATTGTTGGAATCAAAATAACCGGAGTTTCCGTAAACCCTGCGAGAAGTATAGGTCCAGCAATTTTTGCACAAGGCGCAGCACTTTCACAATTATGGTTATTCGTTGTTGCACCGGTTTTAGGAGCTGTTGTAGCTGCTTTTACTTACAATTTATTGATGGAAAGACCAGAACAAGCGAAATAATTTTAACAATATATATCAAAAAACAAATCCTGTCTTTCGGCAGGATTTTCTACTTTAATTTCTTTATTTCAAAAGGATTTTTAAAGATCAATTCTTCATGTTTTCCTTTGATTTCTAATTTCCTCTGCAATAAATTGAGTGCCATTTTCCGGATGAAAAGATCTTTATCATTTAACTTCCAGTAAGAATCTGCGTGTACTTTTTTAGGCTCACGGATGAGATAGAATTCCGTATTCCAATTGTCTGCGTTGTGGTAGAATTCAATAATTCCACAGTGTTCCGGAATTTGAGAATGCTCGATCATCCCCATCGGAAGTAAAAAGCTGAACGAGTTGCAAACGTAATCTCCACAACAGATTTTGTCATGCTTCAGAAATTTCTCTCCGGTTTTTGTATTGATGTATGATTTTTTAAAATCATTTTTGAAATCGCTTTTAGAAAGTTTAATTTCAATTTCATGACTGAAACCTTCAGGATCAATAATCAGCATATCTGCTTCCCAATCTGAATGGAAATGATTACTCAGTACAATTTCCTTTTCAAAATCGCAATTCGCATGAATATAAGCGTGAACGAGTTCTTCTATCTTTAACACTTTTTTGATGCTTTTAGTTTTAGCGCAAAGTCCGCTAAGTTTTTTTTTAAAATTATTGAGTATATTTTTCGTTCGCAAATGAAATTCGCCGATACCTTAAATTAAATAAAAAAAATGATCGGCAAAGGCGTTCCACTCAGCGAAGACCGCAACTTTTTCAACTAACTAACTAACTAACTAACTAACTAACTAACTAACTAACTAACTAACTAACTAACTAACTAACTAACTAACTAACTAACTAACTAACTAACTAACTAACTAACTAACAGGCTACACCCCCGAATATCCGAATGATCAATTCTTCCCAACACCTGAAATTTCTTTTCACCCTCAGTCAACAATTTTCCTAAATCTTGTGTTGCAATGAAAGAGCAGGAATGAATATTTGCCAAGTCGATGATATTGATTGCTCCCGTTTTCCCAGCTGTTTCATAACTGAAAGGATCTTCTACATTTCTGACCAAAACACGCATCCAATTCGGACATTCGTAAATATTTTCACCCAAAGAATACGCCTGTGAAAGCAGTTCGGTCATCGAATACTCTGAATATATTTTATCCGTTTTAAAACCATTCTGAAGAATTTTCAACAGCTCGTCTTTGGTCATTTCTTCTTTACGCCCTTTCATTCCGCCAGTTTCTATTACAACTAAATTCTTTAAAGAATTTAGAGATTCTTCACTTCGTTCAGAATGACAATAATCAAGAAAATCAAGAAGCGCAAAAGAGACTCCGAAAAGAATGACTTTTTTATCCTTTAATTCATTTAAAAGCTTGAATAAATCTTCATGATTATAAAGAAAATATCCGTTTTCAGGCTTGTCTGATTTTTTCATCAGATAATCTACCATATAAATCAATGAAGAATTTTGTTTTTCCAGATAACTTGGAAGCAGACCCAGAAAAATAAAATCTTCAGGCTTTCCAATAAACTGTTCGAAACTTTTATAAATGCTTTCTTGATAAATATTTTCGTTTGCGATGAAATGCTTAGACAAATTCATCTGCGTTGTTCCAGAACTTTGAAAATATAAATCGGTTGAAATATTTTTGTCTAAAATCTGGTGATTTTTAAACATTTCAATCGGCAAAAATGGAATTTTCCCGATAGATCTGATTGCCTCTACATCGATGTTGAGATAATCAACAAATTTTCTGTAGACCTCAATATTTCTGTATTGATACCGAAAATTTGTCAGTGCCACATCCAGAAATTCTTGTTCGGTCTTTATGTCAAATATACTTTTCAATGTTTTCTAAAAATAATTTTTAAGCCTTATTGATTCGTTTTGAATCATTTAGGAATCTGACTTTAATTTTAAGTATAATTAATATTAAAAAAATAAAATTTGGTCAGGTTATTGCAATTCAATCTGCGGAATATGGATTAGATATAACAGCCGTAGAAACTGTTATTCAGGAATTACCTCTTCGGAGGTAATTTTTTTTATTTCTGCTCAAAAGTTTTCAATTCAAAATGATCTTGAAAAACCCCGTAGGTGAAATAAGAAATCCAATCTCCAAGATTGATGTATTTTGAATTTTGATTTAAATCTAAAACCATCGGCAAATGACGGTGGCCATAAATAAAGTAATCAATCTTTTCAGTTTTCAGCTTTTCTTTGGAGTAAATAATCAGAAACTCTTTGTCTTCACCCAAAAACGCTTTGTCTTCATCTCCTGAAATCATTTTATTTTTCTGAGACATGTACAGTGCAATCTTCATCGCAATATCGGGATGCAGCCATTTGAAAAACCACTGCGCCACAGGATTGGTAAAGACTTTTTTCATCCTTTTGTATCCTTTATCACCGGGTCCTAAACCGTCTCCGTGAGCCAACAGAAACTGTTTTCCTGCAATCTCAAAATATTGCTTTTTGTAAAAAACCGTGCAGCCAATTTCTTCTTCCAGATAATCTTTCATCCAAAGATCGTGATTCCCCACAAAAAAATAAACGTGAATACCGCTATCTTTTAACTCAGCAATTTTCCCGAGAACACGCACATATCCTTTAGGGATTACATGTTTCCATTCGTGCCAAAAATCAAACAAATCACCCATCAAAAACAAAACCTGAGCATCTTCTTTGATCTCATTCATCCAACGGATAAATCTTTCTTCCCTAATTTTGCTTTGCTTCACATCCGGCGCACCAAAGTGCTGATCTGAAGCAAAATACACTTTTTTTCCGGGTTCTAAATTGATGGTTGTCTTTAGCACTTTTCTATATTAAAGTCAGAAAAATTATTGATTATCTTCTGCAAACCATTCTCCGTAAGAGTTTTCTGTCTCATGAAGCTTTAAGTAAGCCAAAGAAACATCCGAAGGAAGCTTTGATTTTATTTTTGCAGCGATGGCATACAACATATTTTCACAGGTCGGCTGAAAGTTGCAGTAAATCACTTTCTGACCTTTATTTTCTAATTCTTCACCCATTTCTCTGTGCGGAGAAACTCCGTTGATCAACACAGAATGATCCCAAACATCAACAATTTCAGCTTTTACAATAGCTTTAATATCTCCAAAATCTACGACCATCCCGTTTTTCGGATTGTCCAGGTCATTGATCGGTTTTCCCTTTACGGTAACGAAAAGTTTGTAAGAATGTCCGTGCATATTTTTACATTTCCCATCATAATTGTACAATACATGAGCAGTCTCGAATGTAAAAATTTTAGTAATACGTATCATAGTGCAAAGATAGAGAATTTGATTAGAAAATTGGAATTTCAGTCGTCACGCTTTCGTATTGAAATTTTTATTAAATTTATCTACAAACACACACACAAATGATTTTAGATTTATTTTTCCCAAACCGCTGCATTCACTGCAACAGAATTATTGATAGCGAACTGCTTGTGTGCAATATCTGCTTTGAGCAGATTCATTTTACCCATTTAGAATACGCTGAAGAAAACATCTTGAAAGAAAAGTGCAAATTGCTTTTTCCTATTGAGAATGCGTATGCTTTGATGCAGTTTGAGCAGGAAAATCTCAGCAGAAAAATTATTCATCAATTAAAATACAGAAGTCGTGAAATAACCGGAAAAATTGTTGCAGATTGGGTGACGGAAAATTTAGATTTTAAACACAAAAAGCCTGATTTGTTGGTAAGTGTTCCGCTTCATCCAAAGAAAGAAAAGGAAAGAGGTTATAACCAACTGCATTTGTTCACCAAAACGCTTTCAGAATTTTATAAAATCCCCTACGAGCATCATTTATTGAAGAGAAATCATTATTCAAAAGCACAAGCGTTGAGGGATAAAAAACACCGTCTGGAAACTCAAAATACATTTTCTTTAACGAAAAACATTTCCAATCAACATATTTTGCTGATTGACGATGTTTTTACGACAGGAAATACTTTAGCTACAATTGCCTGGGAAATTCTGAAAGAAGGCAATAATAAAGTGAGTGTTTTGGTAATGGCGATGGATGAATAGCCGAGATTAAAATATTTTTACTAATTTCCCATAAACTAATGATATGAGAAACCTAATCTTATTACACGGCGCATTGGGTCACAGTGATCTTTTTAATCCTTACCTGAATGCACTTTCAGAATTTTTCAGTATTTACACCCCTTTATTTTCGGGACACGGAAACACCGAACTGCCAACGAACGGAATTACGATTGAAAAATATATTCAGGAATTAAGTGAATTTATTGAAGGGGAAAACCTGGAAGATGTTTGTATTTTCGGGCACAGCATGGGTGGTTATGTAGCGCTTTGTTATGCTTTGGAAAATCCTGAAAAAGTAAATTCGGTAATGACATTAGGAACCAAATTTGACTGGACAGAAGAACAGGCATTAAAAGAAAGTAAAATGCTGAATCCTGATATTATTATAGGAAAAATTCCTAAGTATGCGGAACTACTGGAATTACAGCATGGTTCAAAATGGAAAAAATTACTCCCTGCAATTGCCGAAATGATGATTTCTTTGGGCAAAAATCCGCCGCTGCATGATGAAGTTTTAAAGAATATAGAAATTCCGGTTCAAATTATGGTCGGAGATCAGGATAATATGGTTACGATCGAAGAAAGTACGGCAGTTTACCGAAAACTCACAAAAGGAAAATTGGCTGTACTTCCCAATACAAAACATCCTTTAGAAAAAGCACGTCCAGAACTATTACTTAATATGATGCAAGGTTTCTGGAATCTATCTTAATTATCTCTGTAGTTTTTCACCATAACTCAAATCTCCTGCGTCACCCAAACCTGGAGTGATATAACCTTTTGTCGTTAAATTTTCATCAATAGCTCCAACCCAAATTTTTGCTTGTGGATAAGCCTTTTCAATCGTTTCAACACCTTGTTTTGAAGCAATTGCTGCAACGACGTGTAATTGAGAAGGCGTTCCGTTGGTCAGCAAATCTTTAATGGCTTCAATTAAAGAGGCACCGGTTGCCAACATCGGGTCTGCAACGATCAAAGGTCTTCCGTCAATATTCGGACAGGTTAAATAATCCTGTTTAATAGAAAAATAATCATTGGCGTCATGCTTTCTGTATGCTGCTACAAAACCACAATCAGCTTTATCAAAATAGTTTAAAATCCCTTCAAACAAAGGAACTCCGGCTCTTAAAATAGTTGTAATTACTGGCTGAATGGCAATTTCCTGAACTTTTATTGTATCTAAAGGAGTCTGAATTTCAATTTCTTTTGTTCCTAAATCTTTAGAGATTTCAAAAGCGGCAATTTCTCCGATGCGCTCCATATTTCTACGGAATCTCATCCGGTCATGCTGAATTTCTACGTTTCGAAGCTCGTTAATCCATGAATTAACTAAAGAAAAAGTTTTAGAAAGTTCTACCGTCATAATTTTGATTATTCTGATAACAAAACTATGAAATATAAAATAAAATCCCTCTCAGAAAACTACTGAAAGGGATTTTATTTTTATGATTATAAATCGAAATGAAGACGATTATTTTTGTCTGAAATACACTTCAATCGGAACTCCTGTGAAACCGAATTCTTTTCTCAGCTGATTTTCTGTAAATCGTTTGTATGCTTCTTTTACATACTGTGGTAAATTACAGAAGAATACAAATTGTGGCGACGGCGTCGGCAACTGTACACAATATTTGATTTTGATATATTTTCCTTTGTTTGCCGGCGGCGGAGTACGTTCGAAAATCGGAAGCATTACTTCATTTAATTTTGAAGTTTTAATTTTCTTCTTACGGTCTTCGTACACAACCATTGCCATTTCAACAGCTTTCAATATTCTCTGCTTCGTTAAAGCCGAAACAAAAAGAATTGGAATATCGCTGAACTGACCGATTTTATCTCTGATAGATTGTTCGAAATCTCTTACGGTATTTGTTGTTTTGTCTTCGATCAAATCCCATTTGTTCACAACGATAACGATCCCTTTCCTGTTTTTCTGAGCCAGACCGAAAATATTCATATCCTGAGATTCCCAACCCAAAGTTGCATCAACCATGATGATCACAACATCAGAAAATTCGATTGAACGTATAGATCTCATTACCGAATAGAATTCTAAATCTTCATTTACTTTTGACTTACGACGCATTCCGGCAGTATCTACCAACACAAACTCATGTCCGAATTTATTATAAAGAGTCTGAATACTGTCTCTTGTAGTTCCTGCAACATCTGTTACAATGTTTCTTTCAGAATCAAGCAAAGCATTCGTTAAAGTAGATTTCCCTACGTTCGGACGACCTGCAATGGTAATTTTGGGAAGACCTTCGAATGGATCTTTGTAATCTGTAGTCGGGAAATCATTAATCACATCATCAAGAATCTCTCCTGTTCCGGAACCTGTAGCAGATGACAAAGTGTAGTATTTTTCAATTCCTAACTGGTAAAATTCTGTAGCCGCCAATTCTTCTTTTGAAGAGTCAACTTTATTAATCACATGATAAACCGGCTTATTTGCTCTTCTCAACATCTCATGAATCTCGTAGTCTGTGTCTGTAAGACCCTCTTCTACATTCATCATAAAAATAATTGACGTCGCTTCATCAATTGCCAGCTGAACCTGTTTTGAAATTTCTTCCTGGAAAACGTCTTCGCTATTCACTTCATAACCACCTGTATCAATTACAGTAAAGTCTACACCACTCCAGTCAGATTTTCCGTAATGACGGTCTCTGGTAACTCCGGAGGTAGAATCTACGATAGCTTCTCTTCTTTCAAGCAAACGATTAAAAAGGGTGGATTTTCCTACGTTGGGACGCCCAACGATTGCAACAATATTTGACATAAAAAATGTTTAATAACCCTTGAGATACACTCAGGATCAGATTATCAATGGGTTACTCCAACTATTGGAGCCCAATTTTTTTGCAAAGATAAGGTTTATTATTTAACTTTTAAATTCATTTATTCTAAACAGCTAATTCACAAATCAATAGTCGATATTTTTTCCTAAATTTAAACTTTAGGCATGAGATGTGATTTAATTAACGTTCTTTCTAAAATTTCGCTTTATGAAGAAAATACTTATTATTTTTCTGGTTGTATTTGTTATCATCCAGTTTTTTCCGATTGATAAAACGAATCCGCCCGTCAATGAAGGAATGGATTTTTTAAGAATCAAAAATACTCCGGAAAATATAGCAAATATTATAAAGACATCGTGCTATGACTGCCATTCGAACGAAACACAATATCCTTGGTATTCCAGTATTGCACCATCGTCCTGGTTTTTGAAAAACCATATTAATGAAGGACGGCAACATTTAAACTTCTCTATTTTTGCAACCTATGAACCCAAAAGACAGATTCATAAAATGGAAGAATGTATCGAAATGATTGAGAAGAAAGAAATGCCATTAGAGTCGTATTACGTCGGTCATCAAGATGCTAAGCTGACTGATCAACAAAGAAAAGAACTCGTTATCTACTTAAAAAAACAAATAGAAGACACGCAGATAAAAAATGCAATAAAATAAAAATATCATGCAGGAAAAATGGGAGAATAAACATATTGTATTTTTTGACGGTGAGTGCGGCGTCTGCAACTTCTGGGTACAATGGATTTTAGAAAGAGACAAAAACGATCAATTTATGTTTGCTTCACTGCAATCAGATTTCGGACAAAAATTTCTTTCAGAAAGAGGCCTTGAAACCAAACAATTCAACACCATGTATCTGTGGAAGCCTAATTCTTATTATTTAATTAAATCTCACGCAGTTTTGAAAATCGCAGATTTGTTGGGCGGAATTTACAAACTGTCTGTGATGGGGAAAATCTTCCCTTCATTCTTAAGAGACAAAATTTATGATAAAATTTCTGAGAATAGGATGAAAATTGCAAATCAGAAATGTTATTTACCGACTCCTCATCAAAGAAAGAAATTTATCGAAATTTGATTGGTTTACATTTTGGTGTCTTATAAAATAGCAGAAAACTTTAATTTTTCATTAAATTATGACAAACATTTAAGTTTTTCTGACGGTTTTTTTTATTAATCCATATATTTGCATATTATGGAATATAACACCCAAAGAACTCAGCTTAATATGCCGGAATACGGCAGAATCATACAACAGTTGGTTGAGCGTTGCAAAGAGCTTTCTACAAAAGAGGAAAGAAACGAAATGGCAATGGCAATCATTGATTTTATGGGTCAAAGAAACCCACAACTACGAGACGAAGACAATTATAAACATAAACTTTGGGATCATCTGTATATTTTGGCCAAACATGATCTTGATATCGACCCTGTTTACCCTTTCCCTACCAAAGAAGAACTTGAGGAGAAACCAAAAAAGATGGAATATCCTAAGCTTCAGGGTGATTTTAAATTTTACGGAAAAAGCATTCTTCAATTAATAGAAAAAGCTATCGAACTTGAACCGGGTGACGAAAAAGAAGCTCTGATCGAGGTGATTGCCAACAACATGAAGAAGTCTTACAATGTTTATAATAAAGAACACGTAACCGATGATGTGATTTTCCGTCACCTGAAAGAATTATCATCTAACAGACTTGATTTAACGAATATTGAATCTCTTGAAAAAAGTAAGATTTACTACGCCACCGCCAACCGTAATAATCTGAACAAGAATAACAATAACCGAAATCAAAGCAATACTAACAACAATATTAACAAAAGAAGATTCACAAATAACAACAATAATAAGAATAGAAGATAATGAGTGGAACATTTCAAATAAGAGGAGGAAAAAGACTGCAAGGTGAAATTACTCCACAAGGGGCAAAAAATGAAGCCCTCCAAATCTTATGTGCGGTTTTGTTAACAGATGAGGAGGTAAGAATTAAAAATATTCCGGATATCCATGATGTCAACAGATTGATTGAGATTTTGGGTGATTTCGGGGTAAAAGTTACTAAAAATGGTCATGGTGACTTTACTTTCAAAGCAGACAGTGTCAATTTTGATTACATTAAATCTGACGAATTCAAAAAAGACGGTGCAAAACTAAGAGGTTCAATTATGCTGATGGGACCAATGTTGGCTCGTTATGGTGAAGCTTACATGCCGACTCCGGGCGGTGATAAAATCGGAAGAAGAAGATTGGATACGCATTTCCAGGGATTGGTAGAACTGGGTGCCGAATTTCATTATGATGAGAACGAATATTTCTATTCATTAAAAGCAAAAGAACTTAACGGAAAATTCATCCTTCTTGAGGAAGCTTCCGTAACAGGAACTGCCAATATCGTGATGGCAGCAGCTTTGGCAAAAGGAAAAACAAGAATTTACAACGCAGCATGCGAACCTTATCTGCAACAGCTTTGTAAAATGCTGAACAGAATGGGCGCCAACATTTCTGGTATCGGTTCAAATTTATTGACGATTGAAGGAGTTGCTCATTTGAACGGAACAGAACACACGATGCTTCCGGATATGGTAGAAATCGGTTCATGGATTGGTCTTGCAGCCATGACAAAATCTGAAATTACCATTAAAAACGTGAACTGGAACCAGCTTGGCGTTATTCCAAATACATTCAGAAAACTGGGAATTGAACTTGAGCAAAGCGGTGATGACATTTACATCCCATCTCAGGAACATTATAAAATTCAAAAATTTATCGATGGATCTATCCTTACAATTTCCGATGCGCCTTGGCCAGGATTTACTCCGGATCTACTATCTATCATTCTGGTAGTGGCTACGCAGGCAAAAGGAAGTATTTTGGTACATCAGAAAATGTTTGAATCAAGATTGTTTTTCGTGGATAAATTGATTGATATGGGAGCGCAGATTATTTTATGTGATCCACACAGAGCAACAGTAATCGGTTTAAATCAGGAGTCGCCACTTCGTGGAACGACAATGGTTTCACCAGATATCAGAGCCGGAAATGCACTTTTAATTGCTGCCCTTTCTGCTGAAGGAAAATCTATTATTCACAATATTGAGCAAATTGACCGTGGTTATGAGAATATTGACGGAAGATTGAAAGCAATTGGAGCGGATATTGAGAGAATTTAATAAGAAGGAAGTTGGGAGCTGGATGATGGAAGTTTTTGAAGTCTACAGAACCTGCGATACCTTTTAAACAAATAAAAAAGCGTTTAGAATTAATTTTCTGAACGCTTTTTTATAATTTTAAAATTAAACACAAATGACACTAATATTTTTCACAAATAACACAAAGAAGATTGCGTTCCTACGGAATGCGCCATTCTGCATTATCACCAATATTCTACACAGATTTTGCTCCTATGGAGCAATTTTAATTCTGATAAGCTGAAATTTCTTAATCAGAAACAACCTGTTGTTTCCTAAAAAACTCAGCAAAAAATATTAATTAAAATTACCTCTTAATGGTTCTAAAAGATGTAGAATTCATTTTCTGATGATTTTCGGTTGCCCATTTTACCAGCCTCCGCCTCCGCCGCCACCTCCACCGCCGCCCGATGATCCTCCACCAGACGAACCGCTTGAGCTGGAACCTCCTGAATAGGATGAACTGCTTGAAGATCGTGATGAGGATGAGGATGATGATGAAGAAAAGCTGCTTACAGGAGCAACGGTTGTTCCTTTCAATGTTGTGGTAAATGAATTGGCAAAACCATAGCTGAAATGATTTTGAATTTCTCTGTAAGGTTCGGCTGCATCAATTGTTTCTTGTAATTTATCTCTAAATCTTTTACCCCAAATTCCTTCAACCCCGAAAACAATAGCATAAGGGAGAAATTTCTCGTAAACATCAGAAGTCATTTCTGGAGGATTATGAAACTTCAACTGATTTTCTTCAGCTGCACCGAGGTACATTTTAAAACCCTCAATTTCAGATTTTATTTTCACCTTCTCAACACTTGGCTGATTAATAAAATACCTGAATACAAACAGAGAAATAATTGCTAAGATTAAAAATTTAAAACAATTGGATTCAAATGAAGAAATATCGTCAGAACCTATAAATGCTAGAAAAAACATAGGCATCATAATTGTTGATGCAAAAAACAAGACCACCAATACTGCAATTTTATTTTTATCACTCCAGATAGCCACTAAAATCGCCGCAAAAATACCACCAAAGATTCCTATCACAGTTGCAATCCCAAGGACGGCAAATTCCTGAGTAACCAAAGAATTAATAATAAGTGCAAGAAAAAAACTTGCAAGAATAATTTTTAAAGCTTTGTAAATTAGTTTACTATTTGAATTTTTCTCAACAAAAATCTTATTCTCTTTAGTGATAAATTTTTCAAAATCTTCAACCGCATTTTTGAGTTTTGAATTATAAGTACCATTGACGGAAACTTTTTCTTCTTTCCCGAAAATCTTTTTTAAAAGCAGTTTTTGATCACCCTGCAAATCGTTTTCGCTTTTATCAAGTTTTTTTAATGTGAAAATTTTAGACAAATAAGTTTCCTTAATATCTTTCACCTCATCAATATTTACAAAACCTTTTACAGAAAGATCGACGAGATTTGCGGTAACCAAATTAGCATCAAATTCACCTTTATCAATATAACCCAAAGATGCAGGCGAAAGATCATTTGGTGCATTGAATTGCGGAATCACAACTGGTTTTTCCGGATCTTTCCCATATTTTTTCCAATTGCTGTAATAGAAAAACAAAAGATAAATTCCGACTAAAAAAAGAGGCACACTTTGCCAGTTTCTGTCAATCCATTTAAAAAAGCCGGAGGGTTCCTTTAAAATTCCGGCTTTAAAACCTACGGCAACGGTCAGATTTTCATGTTCTTTTAAATCATTAGCCTTAAAAACAATCTGCGTTGAAGATATTTTTTTGCTGGTGCAGTTTTTATCCGTGCTTCCATGAACGCCTGTATAACAAAAATTCTGAAGAATATCTGCATTCTTTGGCAGATGAATCGTGGCGCTAATTTCTTCTACCGGAAAAGACCAATCTGTGCCGTTTACATTCCAGTAAAATTCGTCATATCCTTTGAAATGACCAATCTGATCCTGCGTTCGGTAAACAATTTTATAAGTATAAAAACCTTCATCAAGTTGATAATCTTTATCACCAATGTAAATATTAAAAACACCATTTTGCCTTTCGATGTGATAAGGCTCTTTCACCCCATCTTTATCTACAGAAATAATTTTGTAAGTAATCTTTTCCTTTCCACCATTGATATTTCTAATGGTTGGCAATGCACGGAAAATTCCACGTCTGATTTCATAACCACGCGCAAACACTTTGATGGTTTCTGTAACGGTAACATCAGCGTTTTCAGCAATGTTAACATCAGAATGAAAAGAAACAATTCTTTCACCATCTTCTACCCTATTATCTACAGTAACTCCCTCTGTGACTGAAGGAACTTGAATAATAGCTTCCTGCCCAAAAACAAAAAAACAGAAAAAGAGAAGAAATATTTTAATAACTTTTTTCATAAATAAAAATTTTACCAGCCGCCACCGCCACCGCCGCCACCGCCACCGCCGGAAAATCCGCCGCCGCCAGATCCTGAACCGGAACTGCTTCCTGAACTTGATGGCTGTGTAGCCGAAGACTGTATCGATTGGGTCAGGCTTGAATTAAGAACACTTGCCATTGCAAAATGATTCATCGATGAGCCAACATACCAGTTGCTTTGATATTCGGTAGACATTTTCGTCAGCAGTGCATCAAATTTCTTTCCCCATATTTCATCAACTCCTAAAACCATTGCAAAAGGTAATAATTTTTCGAAAGATTCCGGGGTCATTGTGGGTGGATTGTGAAATTTCAACTGCTCATTTTCTGCCGCTCCCATGTACATTTTGAAACCATCAATCAGAGATTTCTTTTTCATTTTTTCCTCGGAAGGTCTTCTGATCAGAAACTGATAAATAATCAGTGATGTAAATCCTAAAACAATAAAGATGTAGCAGATATTGAAATTATTATCAATGGTAAATTCGTTGTGATTGAACATCAACGCTCCCAAAATAATCAAAATAACAGTTGGAATAATCAGGAAAATCTTAAATAAAACCGGGAAAACTTTGAAAAGATATCCTGTGATTAAAAAGCAAACCAACAGAATAACGTATAAAAATCCGCCAACAATTACCTTTTCAAATTCTGGAAACATTTTAAAACTTAAAAATAATCCGAGAACATAAACCACAGTCATTAGAATCAATGGCAGATATAATTTATTGGTATTATTTCCTTCATTCAATAATTTATTATGCTGGTAGGTAAGCGACGATTGAAAACTTTTAACCGTTTGTTCGATTTTAGAATTGTATTCTCCGTCAAATTTCACAGTGTCTACCGTTGTGAAAAGATTGTTCATCAAATTAATTTCCTCAACAGGTAATTTTTGATCTGCATTTTTCAGTTTTTTTACGGTAAACTTTTTTGATTTAAATAAACCTAAAACACCGGGATCTTCAGTTTCTATAATCTGAATATACCCTTTTACAGCTAAATTGACCAAAGCTGCAGTAAGATATTTATTTTTAAACGTTTCACTGTTGATATAGCCCAAAGAGGCAGGAGAAAGATCATCCGGTGAATTAAATTGTGGATAAACAATAGGTTTTTCGGGATCAACGCCATATTTTCTCCATGTTGAAATATAATAAATAACCATCCCTAAAAACACAATGATTCCGGCAATCAAAATCCCGAATCTTTCAAAAAAAGTGGGAGGTGGCGGCGGAATCATCACCCCTTTTTTGAAACCCACGGCAATCGTAAGACCTTCTTCTGAGCCCAAATTTTCAGCGTTCCATTCAATTGAATGTTCTGAAAGAACTTTTACTGTACAGTTTTGATCTGTACTCCCCTGGCTGCCTGTATAACAAGAATTTTGCAAAATCCCTGCCCCTTGCGGAAGATTGACTGTCGCTGAAATTTGATCAACGGGAAAATCCCAGAAGTTTCCGTTGACATTCCAATAAAATTCATCATACTTTTCAAAAAAACCGATTTGCTTTTCTGTGGTATACTTTAATATGTAATCATAGTCGCCAGGCTCCAGAATAATATCTTTATTTCCGAAATAAATTTTCAGAAACCCATCTTCGTATTCCTCATGATAATCTTCATCAACGCCATTTTTCTTTACAGAAACAATGTTATACTGTACTTTCTGAGTCGTATTATTAAGATTTCTGGTCAGCGGAAGTGAACGGAAGATACCTCGCTTGATTTTATCTCCCAGACTGTGAACTTTTATTTTTTCAGTAACCGTTATCGCTGAATTTTTATCAACATCAATATCGGCGTGAAAATTCAAGATCCTTTCCCGCCCATCGATGATAGACAATTGATCTGTTCGTATAGGCTCTTTCTGAGCAAAATTTAAACTAAAAAATAAAAGAAAAAGTAACTGTAAGAAATTTTTCATACATTGATTTTACTATTTGGTGGTTTGTATGGTATCGCCATTTCTGATTGTTATTTGTGAATCAAAACCAATTACAGCGATTTCATTTCTTAAAATTTCACGGTCGGAACTTCTCTGTCTGCAATATTTTCAAGCTCAAAGAATTTGGCTTTTTCGAATTTGTACATATTGGCGACCACGTTGCTCGGGAAAGATTCTACCAACGTATTATTTTCCCTTGCCGTTCCATTGTAGTATCTTCTTGATTTTTCGATATCATTTTCAATAGAACTCAATTCTGCCTGCAATTGTTGAAAGTTGGCATTCGCTTTCAAATCGGGATATTGTTCGGCTACTGCAAATAAATTCACCATCGCCTGATTCAGATTTTTCTCTGCAGCTTCTTTACCTTCTACAGATTCTGCTCCTACTGCCAAGTTTCTTGCTCTGGTAACGTTTTCAAGAGTTTCACGTTCATGAGTTGCATACCCTTTTACCGTTTCAACCAAATTCGGAATTAGATCGTGACGTTTTTTAAGCATGACATCAATACTGCTCCATGCTTCCTGAACAAGATTTTTCAGTTTTACGAGACGGTTATAAATGGAAACTCCATAAAGTACAATCAATACAAGAATTCCGATGATAATAAGTGCAACCATAATTTTCTAATTTATTTGAAATAAAAATAATCTTTTTCTCGGAGAATTGAATAAAAATGTTTGTTCTACTTTTGCCTTGAAGCAAAAGTAGAAATCCCGAAGCTTCGGGACAAGACTGAAAGCTCGACTAAACTTTTAAATAATTTTCTAAAATTTCCAAAACTCACACGAAAAGACGATCGATTATTCATAGCATGAACAGTGGAAATTTCTTAACGTAAATTATTCAAAAGTTCTTAACGTCTCCGTTTAAAATAGAGCTTCATACGTCTGAAAACATCAATCCATTCAAAGATTAAAAAACAAAAAAAGCGCTCAATAAATTGAACGCCCCTCAAACTATATGGACTTACAGCTTTATGAATACTTTCTGCAGGTATAATCGACAGTGATATTCAAAAGTTTATTTTTATTAAGAAAAAATTCAAGTTGCTGAGATTCTTCCGTTGTTGCATTTAAATGTAATTGAAATGAACCAAAATTTGCTCCGTTCATATACTCCACATTTGCGCTCAGTACTTTATAGCAAATCCCCATCTGTTGGTAGATTGCACTTAAAAGATAGTCAAACTTCATTTTTCCATTCAGTTCTACTTCGATGATCAAATCTTTTTTGATAAGGTGTACATTTTTTGGCGAGGCCTGCAAATCTGGCGTAATCATAACTAAACAATTTTTGATTAAAAAATACTTTCTGAATTACATATTTTGAAATATTTATCCGTTAATTCTTTGACAAAAGTATAAAAAATTATTAGTCTACCAAATTAGTAGGATAATAATTTTTAATTTTAACATAAAAAAAGAGAAGCCTCTCAACTTCTCTTCTGTTCTATAGTTCTTTAATACGTTGTATTTTATCCGACGCGGCCAATCCGTTGGGATTACAGCCAGGTTCTCCTTCAGGAACTTTTAGATTTTTTTCAGCATAAAACTCTTCCCAAAATGCATTTGTTTTTCCGGTTTTTGGATCAACGAAAGTCATCGGTTCTAATTTAAAAATATGATTTTCTCTAAATGACCTCTCAATATAATCTGAGCAGTAATAGGAATTTTCGTCTAAAATATAATTGAAATTGTAAGGTTTACCTAACATAGAATTTGCTTTTACAATGGCGTCAGGAATTGTTTTCTGAAACTCCGGTTTCAATCTGTACACCACTACTTTTTGCCTGTCATTGGCCTGATCTTTTAAAAACTCACTTAAATTTTGTTTTTGGGAGCCACCTTTTGGTGCTGCGTGAAGTACAAAAGTTCCGGTTTTGTCTTTTTGTAAAATACCGATATGATCGAAGAATGCGTTTTTTTGTTTTTGAGTGACGTTATTAATTGCTCCAGAAAGACCGCTTTCTTTTGCCGTTACGAATAGTAAATCTCCATTCTTCAGACCTGAAGTTTGAGAATTTTTACAATTTAAAACAAAAAGAAAAATTGCAAAAAGGGAAATAGCCTTTAATAAAGATCTATTTTTTAAAATTGGTTTCATAAATAGTAATCCATTCATCTACAGTCATTCTTTTACTCAGTTCAGCGATTAATTCAAAAGGAATTTCATTCATCTTCTTAAAACGGATGCATGATTTTCCCATATCCAGCTTTCTCTTCGAATATTTTGGAAACTCTGCCACAAACCAATCCAAAAGCTCAGGCTTTGCATAAATTCCCATGTGATAGAACGCAATAAAATTTTTCTGAGAAGCCAAGCCTATAAACGGCAGTGGGGAACCTGGCGTACAATGGTAGCCCGCCGGATAGGTTTCTAAAGGCACAGCCCAGCCAACCATTCCGCTACTTACACCTTTAGAAAAACCTTTTGGCAGATTTTCATTTATAGTATTTAATAGCTTTTTGAAAACCTCCTGTCTTTCTTCAGGAATTTGAGAAATATAATCTTCTACAGATGTTGCAGGAATTTGCATGTCTTTTCAATTTAAGTTTCAAAATAACAAAAATTTAAGCACATAAAAAAGCAGCCATACTTTCGTACGGCTGCCAAAAAAAAATAATTCAAAAAAAAATAGTTTATTTTTTGATGACCTTCACACTTTTTTGTGAGCCATCTTTGAAATACATACTGACCAAATACAATCCTGAGCCCAATGAACTTAAATTAATCGTCTTTCCAGGATTTTCAATTGTCTGAAGAGTTCTTCCAGCAAGATCAATAATTTTCACTGTTTTAATATCTTTAAATTCTGAAATATTAATAACATCTGTAAACGGATTCGGCGATATTTTAATCTCTTTTTTATCTGAACCTACTTCTGAAGTAGCTAATTGACTTGCAACCTGCAAAGTAAAATCTAAAAATTCGCCTCTCGTAGGTGTTGCGCAAGGATTTGAAGGTGAAGTACTATTGTAATCACACATTACTCTCATTCTGTAATTCCCTACTGCCTGCCCTGCAGGAATCGTCAAAGTAGTGTTTGCAGGTGTGGTGATGTACCCCGTAGTTGCATAAACTCTTTCTGCTGTACTAAATGTAAGACTATTATCCCAGTCAACCCAAATAGCAACACCATAGGATCCACCTCCGCCTACAGTTACCGTCAAAGGAGTTGCAGCACTTGGTGCACTTAAAATCGTATTTCCGGATAAGCTTAAATTTTGGTATCCATTAGTTCCCGTCATTGCCGATGGCGAAGCGTAAGCCATGTTTATACTCGCTCCTGTAGAAGTAAAACCTGAAATCCAAGAATTTTGGTTTGTAGATGAAGGTCTGCAATACCCCGTGAAGCTACTTACTGACGAGCTCCAAGCAGTCTGTACAGTCGCAGAACAGTTTGATCTCACCCAGAAATAATAAGTTGTATCAGTAGAAAGCCCAGAAACAACTGCACTTGTCGTATTAGAAGTTATAGAATTCGCTGCATTCAGTGTTACAGTTGGGGTAGGAGGTGTGTTGGTTGTACTGTAATAAATATCATAACTATTTGTAGGAGTTACACCAAGATCCGTCCAAGATAAGCTTATAGAATTCATACCCTGTGCTGTTACTACAGGATTAACCGCTTCGGTACATGATGGAATAGCTTCAACATTTATATTATCAATATATATTGATCTGCTTGTTGCTCCAAGATTATGCCTGAATGCTAAATATCCACCGCCGCCATTCGGCAGATTTACATTATACAAAGCGTGTGCATTAGTCAAAGTTATCGTACTTACAGAAGTGAATGTTGTAGGATCTGTAGGATCAGTAAGCGTTCCTACCTGTAAAGAATAATTTGCAGATGCTCCCCTTGCGTGGAATCTCACTCTTTTGGTTCCGTCAGATAGCGAAATAGTTTGAGGAGATACAAGCATTTGGTTTCCAGTAGTTGCAGATGAATTTGATAAAACATAAGAATTAGGCGCAACAAATGGATTAGTTGCCACAACATAACCAGAACCGGCAAAACTTGCCGTCTCGAGATATGACCAGCAATATGGCGCATTTGTATTAGAAGTAGATCCTACTGCAGTCGTATCGAAATTCTCAGAGTAAGGCACACTGTATGTTGAACAAGGTGTTAAGAATGTTGTTCCGTAAGCCCATTCGCCTACGTTACCACTACAATTTGAACGAACCCATACATGGAATCTTGTTTGAGGCGTTAGCCCACTCATCGGAGCCGTCGTTGCAGTAATACCTGATTGAGAAGGTGTTGTAGATGCATTAGGAGCAACCGTAGATGAAGTATAATAAACATCGTAGCTGCCAGGAACAGATGCAGGTGCCGTCCAACTAAGTGTTCCAGTAGTAAATGTTATTGCTGAAGCAGTAACTGCTGTAGGAGCTAAGCATGTGGTATAACGATCTGCTGAAATACCAAATATATTAATAAGTCCTGTGCCAGATGCTTTTGTAAAACTTACACTTTGAACAGTTTTCGCCTGATTAGCTACCGAAATTGCTAGAGGGATTTGATAAATCCTAGGATTGATTCCACCTCCATCTTCCATATTATTACTGGTAATATTTACTCTTCCAATCCCTTGTATTGCAGCATTTGCACCTCCGTACCAATCGGCAACATTCAAAGCACTAAACGTCTGTGTCGTAGCATCTGAAAAAGTAACAACTGCATTGGCAACTGCAGGTCCGCTACCTCCTGTTGCAAGAAAATATAGGTTATATGCAGCCGTAGGAGTGCTAAACGTCAAAGTACCCGTATCATTTACACCATTTAATTTCAAAGAATTACTACCTGAATAAGGAGCCAATTGGTAAGTAAGCCCAGGCGTTGAGCCAACAATAGTCATAAATTGGCCTGTTACCGGCAGTCCGTAATAAGGAAGTTGCGCACCAGCAGTTGCCTGAAAATCTCTGGAAATATATGCAAAACTTGCATCATCGACTGCGGATGTTGTGCTTGTGGATGCACTACCAACACCATTTACAATTACATCTTGCGTAAATCCCGTAACCGTAACAGGATGATAATATTGAGCCGTCAAACATGACGAAGATAAAGCCATTGCTAAAATAGCAATTCCCAAAAATCGATTTATTTTCATATTATTAATTTCTAATGCGCTAATATAAAAATAAATCACAATAAAATAATTTAAATTAAATAAATGATAAAGTATTAATTTAGTTTAACACAAATAACACAATTTTAAACAATAAATAAAAAACAACAACATCAAAATAAATAAAAAGTTTATTTATTAAATAATAGAAAAACATCAAACATTATTTAATATTAAATTAAAATATTACATTCCGGCATTTGCATTTTACTTATTAAGAATTTAATCTTATTTTTGTGCATACAAATTTTAAACAATGCCGAATATCTCAAACAGAGCACAACAGATGCCACCTTCACCGGTAAGAAAACTGGTTCCATTCGCCCTCCAGGCAAAGCAAAGAGGAACAAAAGTTTATCATTTAAATATCGGGCAACCTGATATCGAAACCCCGGAAACTGCTCTAAACGCTTTAAAAAATATTGATTTAAAAGTATTGGAATACGCCTTATCAGAAGGAAATATTGAGTACAGAAAAGCATTGACAGAATATTACCACTCTTTAGACTTTACAGATTTAACGCCAGACAACTTCATCGTTACCAATGGTGGATCTGAAGCTTTGAATTTTGCTATTTCTACACTATGTGATGATGGTGACGAAGTGATTATTCCTGAGCCTTATTACGCAAACTACAATGGTTTCACAAGCACGTTCAACGTACATGTAGTTGCAGTACCTTCTACAATCGACACTGGGTTTGCATTGCCTCCGATTGAAGAGTTTGAGAAAAAAATTACTGCAAAAACAAGAGCAATCGTTATTTGTAATCCCGGAAATCCAACCGGATATTTATATACAAGAGAAGAGCTTCAGCAATTGGCTGATATTGCTTTAAAATATGACATCGTTATTATTTCTGATGAAGTTTACAGAGAATATGTTTATGATGGAAAACAGCAAATTTCTATGTTGGCTTTTCCTGAATTAAGCGAAAACTGTATTATCATTGATTCAGAATCTAAACGCTACTCAATGTGTGGAGTAAGAATCGGATGCCTTCTAACCCGTTCTAAAAAAATTCATGATGCCGCAATGCTTTTTGCACAAGCGAGATTGAGCCCGGTACTTTTAGGACAAATCGCAGCAACTGCCGCTCATCAAAATGACGGAGCCTACATCAGAGCCGTAAGAGAAGAATACACTCACAGAAGAAATGTTTTGGTAGATCTACTAAACGCTATACCTGGTGTGATTTGCCCGAAACCCAAAGGAGCTTTTTACTGCGTTGCTGAACTTCCGGTTGATGACACAGAGATATTCGCTCAATGGTTATTAGAAAAATATTCTTTGAATAACGAAACCATCATGGTTGCACCAGCTGGCGGATTTTACAGCAATCCTGAATTAGGAAAAAAACAGGTAAGAATCGCTTACGTTCTTAAAGAACAGGATTTAAGAAAAAGCGTTGCGATATTGCAGGCGGCGTTAGAAAATTACAATTCAGACAAACGTCATTAAGAAAATATAAACTATTATGTCAACAGTAAAAACAAACGCTTTAAGAGTAATCTTATCCATGTTTTTACTGTTGATATTTTTTTCCTGCAGCGAAAAAAGTTTTGAAAACAAACCCTCACCAAGAGACCCTGAAGGAATTACTTTTATCAGTTTATCTCATGTTGGCGGACAATTAGGAAACTACAGCAGCTATAAAATCACTCAAGATTCTATTCATTTTGAGGGCGGAATGACAGCCAATCAAAAGCACAATGAATGGCAAAGAGCAATCACACCTCAAATCTGGAAGAACCTGATTTCTTCTATTAAAATCAAAGACTTAGGCTTAATTGAAAGTTCGCCCAGCATTCAGCCTATTGACGGAATTGATGAAACTTTTCAGATTAAAACCACAAAAAAGTCTCATGTTTTTGTAAACGCTTACAGCGACATTCGTTACAGACAATTTGAAGAATTCAAAATCAAATTGGAAAACCTTTCACCTGAGCAACCCTAAATTTACACTCTATATTTTAGCTTACATTAATTCTAAATATCTTCTTTTCAATGCACGAAAATTTTTCTTTAAAACCTTATAATACTTTCGGTGTAGAAGCAAACGCCAGATATTTCGCAGAAGTAAATTCTCTAGAAGAATTAACACAAACCCTTAAACAATCAAAAAATCAAACACTTCCAATTCTTTTCCTCGGAGGCGGAAGCAATATTTTACTGACAAAAGATTTTGAAGGATTGGCCATTCAGCTTTATTTGAAAGGAATTTCGGAAGAAATCATCAGCGAAAATGAAGTCTTAGTAACTGCTAAAACCGGAGAAAACTGGCATGAATTTGTGATGTTTTGTTTAAGTAAAAACTATGGCGGATTAGAAAACCTTTCTTTGATTCCGGGAAATGTAGGAACTTCACCAATGCAAAATATCGGCGCATACGGCACAGAAATAAAAGATGTATTTGTACAATGTAAAGTTTTAAATTTAGAAACTCTTGAGATCGAAACTTTAAACGCAGAACAATGCAGATTCGGGTACAGAGATTCTATTTTCAAACAGGGAGGAAAAGGAAAGTATGTGATTTTGGAAGTAACTTTCAGATTGACCCGACAAAACCATTTAATCAAAACAGAATACGGCGCTATCCAATCTGAATTAGAGAATTTAAATATTCAAAACCCTACCATTCAGGATATTTCAAAAGCTGTCATTAATATCCGACAAAGCAAGTTACCCGACCCGAAAGTCATTGGAAATGCAGGAAGCTTTTTTAAAAACCCAACCATTCCTTTAGTTCAATTTGAAGATTTAAAGCAAAAATTTGTAAACATTCAGGGATATCCGAACGGAGATTCTATAAAAGTTCCTGCAGGCTGGCTCATCGAACAATGTGGCTGGAAAGGAAGACAAATCGGAAACGTGGCTTCACACCAATTACAATCTTTAGTCATCATCAACGCAACAGGAAACGCAACAGGAAAAGAAATTTTTGATTTTTCTACGATGATTATCGAGTCTGTGAAAGAGAAATTTGGGATTGAGTTGGAGAGAGAGGTGAATATTATATAAAAAATGCCTCGTAATTTATACGAAGCATTTGGTCATAAATTTAAAAGCTATCTTTCAACTTTTGTTTATCAAAAATAAACGTTTTGGGAGTACTGTAATCTGATATTTCTATAAATCCCCCGAAAGAAATATTTCTATCAGAATAAATATTTTTTAAAATCTCCTTTTGATAGTAATAGTTTTCTAAAGTAATATCATTTTTTATCCCAAATTTTTCAATGGCACTTTTTATTACTACAGAATCATTATCAGTAAAAATATTATAAACTATCTTGGTGCTGTCTTTCATAAGCTCTTCATATCTCTCAATAGAATATGGACTATTTGATGACAAAATATTTAGATAAATAGTTTTATTATTTGCAAGAACATTTTTATAGAAAGGAGATTCTTCATATTGATATGCCTTCATTGATGTTAGGGTTTGTTTCTTCACAGTTGTATTACCCAAAAAAACTACAAACAAAACACCAAAAAAAACGAATATTAGACAACAAATAATGATTGCTTTTTTCATTGAAATTATTTTATTTCTTCTAATTCAAACTGAACATAACCTGATGAAACATCATAAACACCTCTTTTAATTCTGATTTTAGTTCCATCTTCATTTTCATAAATTGATGAATCAGTGATTTCAAATTCTTTAATTAATGGTTCGCCAGAACTTGATCTATTATTAATAATTGTATTTGGTACTGGAGTACAATTCATCGTTAATGTAGTACAACATATATTGATTGTCGTCTCTACCTCAATTCCAAATAACTTTCCCTTTACTTTAAATGGATGACAAAAACCCCGGACTTTGTTTTCAGTGCTATTATTCTGTCCTAATTGTTTAAAAAACTCAGTAGCAACTTTTTCTTTTTCAGATTGGGACAATTTAGCAAATTTAGCATTTTTCTGAACAGATTCAGTTTTAAGTGTTTCATTTGTCATTTCATGGTTATCCTCATTACAAGAGATCATAAATGTGCTTAATGCAAAAACACTGAATAAAATTTTCTTTTTCATAAATTTGAATTTAAAGTTAATAATTTACTTTTGAATGCAATTATTTTTAATCACTCTGCTAAGATATTTAGCTTACTATATCTTCACAACAACCATCAGTTATAAAATCAACAACCTTTGGTTGTCATTTTGAAAAGTATTACTTTAGCATTAAAATTCAGAATATTTATGAGCTTAGATACAAAACTTCGTAAGCTGAGAGAACAGAAAGGCTGGTCTCAGATGGATGTAGCCCACCAGCTGGACATTTCTCAATCTGCCTATAATAAATGGGAAGCAGGACAAGCAAAACCGACGTTACAAAATTTGAAAAGAATAGCTGAAATTTTTGAAGTTGATTTCTATGATTTAATTAAAGAACAAATCCCCAACTTGGATTTATCAAACGCCAAATTTGAAAATTCACCTTTTTTTGTTATTGAATCAACACATAATACAATTAGTTATGATTCTCCTGAATTAATTAGTAAAATCTTAGACAATCAGCAGCAAATGGCAAAACTTATGGAAAGCCAAAGTAAACTGATAGAAAGTTTTCTAAAAAAGGAGTAAATATTTTAAGTAAACACAACACACAAATGAAAATCGCCATCATCGGAGCCGGAAATATGGGCTTATCTTTTTCTAAATCTTTTCTCAAATACGAATTGATAAAGCCAGAAAACCTCCAGCTCATCACGAGAAATCAATCGAAGATCTCTAAAATATCAGAAGAGTTCCCAAAATCTAAAATTTCAATTTTTGATGATGTTGAAGTATTAGATGCAGATTTAATTATTATTGCCGTAAAACCACAGGACTTTCAGCAAGTTGCGGAAAATTTTCAATTTAAATTAAAAGAAAACCAGATGATTCTTTCCATTATGGCAGGAATTAAAATCTGGAAAATTCAAAAACTACTCAACCATCAATCGGTTGTAAGAGCAATGCCCAACTCTCCTACCCTTCTGGGAATGGGAATTACAGGCTACACCTCTGCAGAAGGAATTTCTTTCAGTGAATTGATGAATGTCGAAAGACTTCTCAACAGCACCGGAAGATCTGTTTACTTGGAAAACGAAGACTTATTAGATGGCGTTACCGCACTTTCCGGAAGCGGACCAGCTTATTTTTATTATATTGTTGACGCTATGATCAAAGCCGGAACTCAGATGGGAATTGACGAAAATCTTTCTAAACTTTTCGTGAAGCAAACCATGCTTGGTGCCTATCATTTAATCAATAATTCAGATAAAAACTTAGAGGAACTCATCAAAGATGTTGCTTCAAAAGGCGGAACCACCGAAGCCGCTTTGAAAACGTTTGAAGAAAATAATCTTAAAGAAATCTTACAGAAAGGAATTTTAAATGCAGAAAAGAGGGCCAAAGAATTGAATGGGTAAGAGTTTAGAGTTTTAGAATTTTAGAGAAAAATTAAATCTTTAGTTACATTTACACAACTAAAGATTTAAAACGCATTTCGATAAATTTACACATTTGCCAGCCCAAATAAACCCCAAAAGTATTGAGGATAACATCATCAACCTCAAAAATACCCATTCTTGAAAAATACTGAAGTGCTTCTACAATCACAATTGCAGAAACAAATGTCATAATGGTACTCTTCAAGTCTTTAATCTGAGGAAAAACCCAACCTAAAAACCCAAAAGGAATAAACATCACTACATTCCCCAAAACAATTCGAACAATATCCCACCAACGTATTGTATTCTCAATAAAACTTAATGTTGAGAACAAAGGCTCTACCCGAATCACATTTTCGTCGTACTGAAATCTTCCCATCCCGAAAAACATCAGATAGAGCAGAAAAAACGTATACGGTAAAATGATGAATTTATAAAATTTCTTTAACATCATTTGCAAAGTTATTCATTTCAAAAACATTAAATTTGTGTGTTAAAATAATTTAATGAAATACGTTTTACTTACGCTCATTTCAGCGATGCTTTTGTCCATATCATGGCCTACATACGGAGTTCCGTTTTTTATATTTTTTGCCCTCGTTCCGCTTTTGATGATGGAACATGGCGTTTCTAAATTTTCAAACTTCAAAAGAAAAAGCTGGGTAGTTTTCGGACTTTCTTACTTATGTTTTATAATATGGAATATTGTCACTACAGGCTGGTTGTACGGTTCCAAAAACCCCGACGGAAGCCACTCGATGATGGCTGTTCTGATTCCTATTTTAGCCAATTCATTTTTATATTCTTTGGTATTTCAATGTTATCATTGGTACAAAAATGCTCAGGGAAGTTACTGGGGATTGGCATTTTTCGTGGCAATCTGGATGAGTTTTGAGAAATTTCATCTGAACTGGGAACTCACATGGCCTTGGCTGAATTTAGGAAATGTTTTTTCAGATTATCCTGAATTGATTCAATGGTACGACACTTTAGGGGCAACCGGCGGAAGCTTTTGGATTTTATTAATTAATGTTCTGATATTTTACACCATAAGAGTTTTTGAAGCAGGACGGAAAAGAAAAGATTTGATAAGAAATTCATCGATTGTTGCTTTACTGATCATTCTTCCGATGATTATTTCGCTGGTTAAATTTAATAATTTTGATGAGAAACCTATTGGTCAGGTTAACGTTTTAATCCTGCAGCCCGCACTTGATCCGTACGCAGAAAAATATTCCAAAGACAGCGTTACCATTGTAAAAGAACTTCTTGCACTTGCCGAAAAAAACACCAAAGGAAAAATAGATTATTATATTGCTCCGGAAACTGCAATCCCGGGAAGAGGCTCTATTTCTGAATCTGCATTTGAAAAAAGCGTACTTCTGAATGATGTGAAAAGTTTTCTGGTGAAACATCCAGGTTCTGCCTTCACCACCGGAATTTCATCGCATCGATTTTATAAAAGTGATAAAAATTTACCTAAAGAAGCCTATCAGCTGAATCCTCAACTATGGGTGGAAAGCTATAATTCTGCAGTCCAGATTATTCCCAATCAAAAAGTAGAAGTTTATCATAAAGGGAAACTTGTTCCCGGGGTTGAAATATTTCCATACATGAGCGTTTTAAAACCGATTTTAGGCGATGCGATGATTGATCTTGGCGGAACTGTAGCCTCTCTCGGAATAGATGAAGAAAGAGTAGCTTTTTCAAATCCTTTCAACAAAGGAAAAATCGCCCCGATTATCTGTTATGAAAGTATTTATGGCGAATTTGTGACTGACTATGTAAAGAAAGGAGCCAACTTCTTAGCAATTGTCACCAACGATTCATGGTGGGGAGTTACAGAAGGTCATAAACAACTTTTATCGTATGCAAAATTGAGAGCGATTGAAACGAGAAGAGAAATCGCAAGATCTGCCAACAGTGGAATTTCTGCACACATTAATGCAAAAGGTGAAATTCTGGAAGATACTTTTTATGGTGATCAAACCGCATTATTTGCTAAGGTAAATCTTTATGACAACGAGACTTTCTACGTAAAAGCAGGAGATCTTCTGAGCAGATTTTCTTTATTTTCTTTAGGTTTTCTTTTATTTTACTTTTTGATTAAATGGTTTCAGAAGAAGTTAGAAAAAAAGAAAGCTTAGTTTTTTTTTGAACTCTCAACCCGTGAAATAAATTAATTTAATTGATAATTCACTCCTTCGGATTCACCTTTTAAAAGAGCTTTTTCATATCTTTACCCTCACAATTTTTTCGCATTTTGGCAAATCTTTACAAGAAAGAAAGTCCGTTTCAGGTTTTTATATCGTTCAAAAAATATTTGGATGTGCTTGAGCATATCAGATACAACGACCGATTGGAGTATCGCGCCAATTATGCAGAATCTCTGATTGAAAAAACCAGGAATTTCAAGGAATTGCGTGATGGTTTTCAGGACCTTGCGGTGTTTGAAAAACATAAAGACCTCATAAGGCTTTTGCTTGCTGATCTTTTCCCAACCGGCTTGACGAAAAATGAAATTAAAGCCGCGGGAATTCCACTCACCAATTTGACTTTCAATTATACCGAGAGATTTCAGAATATCCTGAATGATGCCGGAAAAGATTTTGAGATCGAATTCAGAGACATCAGCGATGATGAATATTATGTTTTCTGTTGCTGCCTCATTTTGCAGACCTATCTGAAAAGAGACATCAGAATCACCATACCTTTTTATTATGATATTCCAGACAAAAATGGGATTATTAAGCACTATAAAATTACAGTTAACTCAGATTTCAGCTACGTTTATCCGGCAGAAGGAACAAAAATTCCTGCGGATGATGTCATCGATATGCTGCTTGAAAACTTAGATGATATTCAGCTTTGGAAAAAACATTTCCCGTCAGAATCCTGGATTTTAAACGGATTCAGCATTATTTCCCTCGTCGATTGTACTACAGAAGTTGCTTTGTCTGATCTGAAATCTACGCTTATTAAAATTGATCTTGAAAACCCTTCACCGGATGAAAATCTGAAAGAAATTTTCAAATCTTATTTTGATGTTGCAGAGTTAAATTTTGGACTGATGCTTTTTAATAATAAAAATAAAAGGCTCGAAAAACTTCCAATCTATGACAGCGTTTTTACCAATTATCTTTTAGATTTTTGGTTAAACACTTTTGATGAAGAAGTTCGCAAAACTGCCTTTGAAAACATCACGTACAACTCAAAGCCCATCGTTATTTCTGATGTTGATAAAATAGATGAAGAAATCAAAAAACTGCCTTCATTTAATATTTTGAAAGATCACCAGATTAACAGCTTTATGGTCATTCCGATTATGAAAGATGGCGAACTGCTGGCTATCATGGAGTTTACTTCACCTACTGCTAACAGTCTGAATGGTTTAAAATTAAAAAAACTCGAGTTCGTAGCAGACATGATTATTTTCTCTCTGAGCAGATTTTCTTATGAAAGAAACAATCAGATTGAAGCCATTATCCAAAGAGAATACACCACGATTCACGACAGCGTCATCTGGAAATTCAGAAATGAAGCAGAACGTTATTTTAATGCTTATTTATCTAAAAAAATATATACTTTAAAAGAGATTTCGTTTAAAAATCTCACCCCTTTATTTAGTTTTTCAGACATCCGTTCTTCATCTGACAAACGTTTTAATCTGATGCTTGAAGATCTGAATCAGCAAATTGACGGACTTCATGAAGTGATGACTTTACTCAATTCTTCAGACACTGAAAAATATTTATTGGCACTGGAGGTTTTTGAAAATGAACTCAACAACGAAATAAAAGCTGATACAGAGCAACGTTTTCAGAGAATTTTACGGGAAGAAATTCACCCTTATTTACAGGGTCAGCTTGAGATAAAAAGTGATGAAAACATTAAAGATAAAATCAAAAATTATTTTAGTCAGGTTTTTACTCAGAATGATCTGTTTTATGCCAACAGGAAAAATTTAGATGATTCTATCATGCTTCTCAATCGTAAACTGGCGGATATTTTAGATCAAAAACAAGTGATTGCACAGGAAATTTTCCCGCATTATTTTGAGAGGTTCAAATCTGATGGGGTTGAACATAATCTTTACATCGGTCCCAACATCGCACCGGAACTAGCCTATTCTACAAAAGTCGTACACGAATTGAGATACTGGCAGCTGGAAACCATTTGCACGATGGAACGTGAATTTCATTTATTCAAAGAAGATCTTCCGATCTCGTTGGATATTGCCTCACTTATTTTTGTTTATAATGAAAAAATAGACATCCGTTTTCGAATGGATGAGAAACGTTTTGACGTTGACGGAGCTTTTAATTCTAATTTTGAAATCATTAAGAAAAGACTTGAAAAAGCCCATGTTAAAGATTCAACAGAAAGAATTACCTGCCCGGGAAAAATCACGATTGTTTATTTCGGGATGGAAAATCAACGTGAATATCTTCAATACATCAACCGACTTCAAAAACTAAATGTTCTGAAAGCTGATGTTGAATTTCTAAGAGTTGAAGATCTTCAGGGAATTACTGGATTGTTGGCTTTGAGAGTTTCTTTTGTATGATCTAAATTATTTGTCACTTCTATTCCTTCTTTAAATATAACCCAGATTTAGAATTCTCATTAATTACAAACTAAGAAAAGCATACGCAAAAGCAAGTACTGAAGAGATAATTCCTGCCATAAAAATGGTGTAGGTGATAGAAAGCAATTTATATTTTCTGTCTAAAACTTTCCCAAGGAAATACAAATCTTTCACCATAGAATCGTAAATATAGTCTCTGTCTTTGATGAGATCATGCATCGAGCTCAGGTAATGATCAAATTTCATCTGATGAAAATTCCCAAAGAATAAAAGATTCACTTTTCGGTCTTCGATATCCTGATTGGTAAAAGTAGTTTTGGTCACATTCGGTTTTGTAGAAAGAATGGCAAAAATAATCGTCATCACACTCGAAATCAACAGAAAAAAAGTTGGGATAATCAGGTGCGCATTTTTTGGAGTATCTAATTTCGGAACCAAAACAGACAAACAAACCGAAATGATAATTGCATTTACCGAAAGCAAAATATTAGCTTTACTGTCTGCAATATCACTCAATCTTGTATGATTATTCAAAGTCACTCTGAAAAGCGTGTCTACACTTCTGTCAGATTTTGGGTCTTTATCTTTTTTTGAATCTGAATTTTCCTTCTTTGGTTTTTCTTCTTTATCAATCTTCTTTTCCAATTTCTTTACGTTTTTCAATTTGAGCGGCTCCCAGTGTTCTTTGGCGTAATCTGTAAAATATCTATGTTTGTTTTTCAGAAAATCTACATTCATCACATTCCATTCATCATTAGAAAAGCACATTCCACCGGTCAGTTCCCATTCTTTTCGCAAAGCTTCCGCAGAATCATTGTAAAACGGACTTGCAAAATGACTGAAATCTGCATCTTTCATGATTTGCTCAAGAAAATTCTGTGGCTGATGATATTTTTCGGTAGAAAGAATCAGTTTTGAAACTTCATCAATATATTCTTTTGAAGCATTCTCGTGAAGCAGAAATTCGGTAACGATTTCCACTCCTTTTTTCTCATGACCTTCTGCATTACAATCGGTAAAACCTACATCATGAAACCAAAGTGCAAGCAAGATTTTTTCTCTGTCTGTCTCAGAAACTTCAGAGTGGCTGATAATCTCTTCAGCCTTGTTGACAGCGTATGTGGTATGTATAAAATTATGATAAAAATATACAGAAGATAACTTATCTTTGAATAAGTTTTCAACATAATCTTTGGCTTTGTTTAAAACGCTCATTTCTGAATTTTTCTTAATGTAAATGTATGAATTTATCCTTTAAATTTGATCGAAAAATATTCTCGGCGGGTGCAAGAACTATCCTTCTTTCCGGATTTCTGTTTTCGTGTGCAACCTATAACGTACAAAAAGGGAAAAACTTGCATGAAATACAAAATTCTGAAATAAAAACTGAAAATGATTTTAAAATTTTCCTTGTCGGTGATGCAGGAAATGCAGATGAACCACAAGCGCAGCATACTTTAAATTTCATTAAAAACAAATTAGATTCCGCCGATAAAAACTCAATGCTTCTGTTCCTGGGAGATAATATTTATCCGCTGGGAATGCCAAAAGAAAGTGACAAAGGCTATCCTTTAGCCAAACAAAAACTGGAAAACCAATTAGCCATAACCAAAGATTTTAAGGGAAAAACATTAGTCATTCCCGGCAATCACGATTGGTATCACGGTGTGGAAGGCTTAAAAGCTCAGGAAGAATTTGTAAAATCTTATCTGAATGACAAAAAAGCTTTTCTGCCTAAAAACTCTTGCCCGATTGACGATATTAATTTAACAAAAGACATTAAGCTCATCGTTATAGATTCTGAATGGGCTTTAATCAACTGGGATAAATATCCGGGCATCAACAAAGGCTGCGATATCAAGACAACAGCGGATTTTTATGCTGAGTTTAAAGATTTAATTACCAAAAATCAGGATAAAAGAATCATTGTTGCTTTACATCACCCTGTCATCAGTTCGGGTGTTCATGCAGGTTTTAATTCTGCTCAATCTCATCTTTCATCTTTTAAAGGAAAACTTCCCGTTCCGGGAGTTGCAAGTTTAATTAATGTCTTGAGAAGTTCATCAGGGGCGAGCATGGAAGACATTACCAATGCGCATTACGCAGAATTTGCCAATAGAATTAAAAGCATTATTCAGGATAAGGAAAATGTGATTTTGGTTTCCGGTCATGATCATAATCTGCAATATCATGAGAACAAAAATATCAAGCAAATCATCAGCGGTGCAGGTTCTAAAACCGATCCGGCAACGATTGTTGAAAAAACAGACTTCTCTTCTGGCGGAAGCGGATTTGCTGTTTTAAATCTCAGAAAAGATTTAAGCTCAGATGTTGAATATTTTTCGACTAAAAACAATAAACTTGAAAAGCTGACTCAGATTGCAGTCCTTAAAAAACCTGAAGAGTTTATCAATAACTATCCGGATAATCTACCGACAACTGTAACGTCTACCATTTACTCCGAAAGACAGACAAAAGCAGGAAAATTCTACTCTTGGCTTTGGGGATATCATTACAGAAAATATTATGCACTTCCGATTGAAGTGAAAACAAAAAACCTTTCAGATATGGATCCTGGCTATTCACCTTTCAGAGAAGGTGGCGGAAACCAGTCGAACAGCCTTCGTTTGAGAACCAATGACGGGCAGGAATTCGTTATGCGCGGAGTTAAAAAAAGTGCAGTCCGCTTTCTGAATGCACAGGCATTTAAGAAAAACAGTTTCGGAAGCGAGCTCAACAACACGTTTCCGGAAAGATTTTTACTTGATTTTTATACTACGAATCATCCGTTTACAGGTTTTGCTGTCAACAATATGATTGACAAATTGGGGATTTTCCACAGCAATCCAGAATTGTATTACATTCCGAAACAAAAATCTTTAGGACGGTATAATCAGAATTATGGTGACGAACTGTACATGATTGAAGAGCGTTTTTCTTCAGATCCCAAAACGTTACAGTCATTGGATAACGCATCAGACATCGTTTCAACTTCAGATGTTCTGAAAAACATGCAAAAAGACGGTAAATATTCAGTTGATCAGGATCTTTACATCAGAGCAAGAATTTTTGACATGCTGATTGGTGATTGGGACAGACATGAAGATCAATGGAAATGGGCTGAATATAAAGTTGGCGACAAAGTAATTTACAAACCAATTCCCCGAGACAGAGATCAGGCATTCAGCAATTACGATGGTGCAGCTTTTAAAGTGTTGATGAATATCCCTGCAATTCGTCACATGAAAACATTCAAGGATGATATTAAAAGCGTACGATGGATGAACATGGAGCCTTATCCCATGGATTTAATTTTCTTAAAAAATGCCAATCAGGAAGATTGGACGGCTCAGGCAAAATACATTCAGGAACATTTATCAGATACCGATATCGACCGTGCTTTTGATAATTTACCTAAAGAAGTTCAGGACGAAACTATTGCAGACATTCAGAGAAAATTAAAGCTGAGAAAAGGAAAACTGGAAGATTATGCAGCAAGATATTCTGATGTTTTGCAGGAAAAGATTCCTTTAGCAGGAACAATTAACAAAGATAAATTTGTAATTACTAAAACCGAAAATTCTGTTGAGGTAAAACAATATCAATTAGACAAAAACAAGGGTGAAGAGCTGGTTTTTGAAAAGAAATACGATGACACCAAAACCAAAGAACTCTGGATTTATGGTTTGGAAGAAGATGATATTTACGAAGTTTCAGGAGTAGGAAAATCGAAAATCAATATCCGATTAATTGGTGGTTACAATCACGACACCTACAATGTAGAAAATGGAAGGAAGGTGAAAATTTACGATTTTAAATCTCAAAAAAACACCTACAACGCAAAGTCTGCAGCCAAGCACATTACAGACGATTACGATGTTAATACCTACAACTGGAAACATCCGAAATATAACTTCTTTGCAGGTTATCCGATGGCTAATTTCAATCCGGATGACGGTGTGATTCTGGGGATTGTTGCTAATTACACAGTCAATAATTTCATCCGTGATCCTTTCACTCAAAAACATAGTTTAAGTGTTAATTTCTATACCGCAACTGGCGGATTTAATGTTGGTTATAAAGGCATTTTCAAAAAAGCCATCGCTGGTTGGGATGCCGGAATTGACGCAACCTACACCACTCCGTTTTTTGCCAGAACATTTTTCGGTTTGGGTAATGAGAGTTTGAATGATGCTGATGAAGACAACAGAGACTACAACAGAGTGCGTATTTCTCAGTTTAAATTTGCTCCGTCTATTTCAAAAACAAGCTGGCTGAATCTGAAGCATCAGTTTCAGTTGAATTTTGAACATGCTAAAGTAGAAGTCAATGATGACCGTTTTGTAGCTATTTCTCCGGATGTTAATCCAGAAGTTTTTAACGGACAACAATTTGCGGGCGCAAACTATACGTTTAGTTTTAAAAATTTAGACAACAAAGCTTTCCCTACTTTAGGTTTGGAACTGATTTTAAATGCAGGTTGGAAAGCCAATCTGTCAGAATTCAATAAAAACTTCGCCAACTTCAACGGAACGTTAAACCTATTCCACAGAATTGATAAACGAGGGAAATTTGTATTTGCCAACTCGAGCAATGCCATGATTATCAACAACAATAATTTTGAATTCTATCAGGCTGCAGCCATTGGCGGAAACAATGGAATGCGCGCGTACAGAAATGAAAGATTTGCCGGAAAATCATATTTCGCCAACAATTCTGAGATCCGTTGGAATTTCGGAAGAGTAAAAAATAATATCGTTCCTACGAACTTGGGAATTTTAGTGGGTTACGATTTGGGAAGAGTCTGGAAAGACGGTGAACAATCCGACAAGTGGCATCAGGGTGTTGGAGCAGGATTCTGGATGAATATTCTGGAAACGTTCTCTGCGAGAGTCGATTATTTTACGGGTGAAGACGGTGGAAGAATTTCCGGTGGTGTGGGATTGAGTTTTTAACGGTCTTTGACCGCTTCATTGAACTCTCTTAAACTAAAGTTTGTAGTTGATAAAAACAAAGTTTGTCATTCTGAAAGAATCTATACAACATTTTAAATAAGCTGTTGAGATTCCTCCAGAATGACAAACTAGATATTTATTTTAAAGAAAACTGATACACATTTCCTCCTGTTTTTTTATCCTTTTCATCGGCAATCAATAATGTTTTATCATCAACAAAAACGACCGCTTCCTTTTGCGAATTGTGGTTTAAAGGTATTTTTTGAATTTTAGCTGAACTAAAATCATTTGCGGTAAATCCTGAAAGTACATTGATATTTTTATGATTCAGCAAAACAATCTGATTTTTAGAATTAATTGTAGCCGAAGTAATCGCTGCATCGCTGTAACTGCCTTCTAATTTCAATTTGCCTACTAATTTTGCTTCAAAATCACCTTCTTTATTTGGAATCTGGAAAACTAAGAACGTCCCGTCAAAACCTTTGCTTCTGTTTTTTGTGAACAGATAAAAACGGCCGTCTTTCTCTACAAAAGCTTCGCAATCGTACAGTAAATTTGATTTTTTAGGTGGAAATTCAGTCTGGCCTTCATAATGAAATTTTGTAGTCTGTATAACCTTTGTCGACGTCTGAGAATCAGTTTTTAAATCTAATTTTAAGATTGAAAGATTCTGTCTGTTATTTTCATTATTTCCAAAATCTCCGATGTAAATATTTCCGGCTGCATCTTTTGTAATGTCTTCCCAATCATTGTTTTCAGCGTTTTCTACCAAAACATCGCTAATTAACTCACCTTGTCGGTTCAGTCCATACACCACATTTTTATTTCCGGCATCTTCAATAGCCCAAATGATTTTCTGATCCTGCGAAAGAGCAATACCGGAAACTTCTTTAAGCTTTTTTGGAAGTGAAAATTCTGTTTTCAAATCGTCCTGTGATTGGGTCACTGAATCCTGAGCTTTCGGATTACAACTTAATAACATGAAAGCGAATACAACAAGAATGCGCATAATTTTATTTTTTTAATTTTTTAAACTGAAAAAAAGAATACCTTATATTTTTCTCCAGTTGATTGATGATCTGTTGATGATGCAGAAAAAATCCTGCTCCCAATCCCATTAAACTTCCAATAATGGTGTCGAGTAATCTCGCCTGCATTAAATTTTCAACGTCATGATGAATGGGACTTCCCGCTTCTATTAAAAGTAATGTAAGAGGTGTGATAAATATAACGGCTAAACCATAATTTCTCACAATCATCAATTCTACAATGAACTGTAAAACTACAATAATTCCGATCATTACAATCTTTTCAGGATCAAAAAGTAGAATTAGCCAAGCTAAACCGAGGCCGATGAAAGTTCCGAAAATCCTGTGCATATTTCTTTGGCGTACATGCTCAAAATTCCGTCCCTGAATAATGGCAACGGTAGAAATAGATATCCAGTACGTATTTTGAAATCTTAAAAGATGACCCACGATTAAAGTCAGCATCATGATCAAACCTATCATCGTACTTTCTACAAATTTGGTATATCTTTTCTTCTTAAAAACTCTTCGGGGAACAGTCACCACTTCGCTCTTTTCAACAAAAACGGAATAAATAAAAGCCAATGAACAGGATAAAATTGCTCCCATTGCCACCAAACCTACTCTTGTCGGAATCATTTCCAAATCAAACTGAAAAGTGCTGGCCATTGCCGCAAGCATAATGAAGAAAAAATTTCCCGGCGGCGGAATTTTAAAATAAGAAGTGATAAAATGTGACAGAAAAGAAACAATCCCGAAGGATAAAGCTGCCATATAAATATTAAAGCTAAAAAAAAGACTGATGGTAAAGGAAAATACAATCCCGAAAGCGCAGACCGCCAGATGAATCATTCGCTGACTGATCGGTGCTGTAGTAAAATACAAAATCGTCAAAGCTCCCAAACTCGAAAGACTTCCGTAGTTTGGCTTCCCGGAAAACCAGCCCAATAAAAGCGGCGTACCAATGCACAAAGCCGCAAGAAACGGAAAATGCCATTTCCTTTCGGTTTTTTTGATTTCAATCAGATACTGAAATCGGTTTCGTACGGGATGATTGGTTTTCATTTATTCAAAATTGAATTAAACTGTGCTGATTTTTTCTCAATCTCTGTGATTATATTTTGATTTTTATTTGAATCACGCAACATCCAATATTTACCTTCATTCCATTCAAAGATTCTGTCAGAAGATCCTTTCTGATTTATAAATCCCCAAAACCAAAGATCATCCCAAACTTCCATATCGATTTTTTTTCGATTTTCCATTTGTAAAAGTTTCTGATTAACAGTTTTAAAATTCCAACTTTGCTTTTTTACCTTATTAAATATATTTATAATCACAGAGTCTACTGGTAAATATAAATGATCATTAGTATCATTAAAAATAGGAATAGTGTTCCAAATTTTTAAATCTTTGTCATACTCTCCATTATGAATATGATAAACTACTTTTACAAAAAGAGCTGAAGTTTTGTCGCCCCACCCATCTTGCTTTTTTAATCCAAAAAATAATCCATCAAAATTAGGTTTTAGACCTATACCTAGAAATTTAACAAAATCTTCAAAGTTATTTATATAGCTTCTATTTTCAAATATTTTCTTATGAAAATTTTTAAGCTTATCTATCTTTGGTCGACTTTGAGTATTTGCAGTTTCGTATAACAATGCAATTAATTTATCTGTTGGATCTTCATGATTTTTCAGGATTCTTTTGTAGTAATTATTTTGAAGTTCAAAGTTATATTTTCGATTTTCAATCAAAAAAGAATACAAATCATTTAATTTAGTTTCCATCTGAAATTATTTTTTTTGCTTTTTCCCAAAGAACATCCATTTCTTCCAGAGACATTTCACCCAATTTCAAATCTTCTTGTAAAGCTAAATTTTCCATCTTCTGGAATCTTGAAATGAATTTCAGATTGGTTCTTTCCAATGCAGAATCCGGATTTAAACCAGAAATTCTTGCGTAATTGATTAATGAGAAAAATACATCTCCTAATTCCTGTTCTTTTTTATCTGAATCAGTTTCGACATGAAACTCCTGAATTTCTTCATCTACTTTTTTCCATGCATCTTCAGCATCATGAAATTCAAAACCAATTCCTTTTACTTTATCCTGAATTCTGTAGGCTTTTACCATACTCGGCAAACCTTTAGGAACGCCGCCCAAAATAGATGTATTCCCTTCTTTCAGTTTCAGTTTTTCCCAATTCTGTTTCACTTCTTCTTCATCTTTCACCTCAACATCACCATAAATATGAGGATGACGGAAAATCAGCTTTTCATTTAAAGAATTAATAACATCAGCAATATCAAAACTTTCTTTTTCCGAACCTATTTTAGCATAAAAAACCAGATGAAGAAGCACATCACCCAATTCTTTTTTAATTTCGGTTAAATCTTCCTGCAAAAGCGCATCTGAAAGTTCGTACGTTTCTTCCAACGTCAGATGACGAAGCGTCTGAAGCGTCTGCTTCTGATCCCACGGACATTTTTCACGAAGGTCGTCCATAATATCCAAAAGTCTTCCAAATGCTTCGAGTTTTTCCTGTCTGGTGTTCATAATTGTGAATTAAAAAGTGGTACAAATTTAAGTAAATCTTTATTAGTTCTTTTGTCTTAAAACAAAAGAACCAATCCCGAAGCTTCGGGACAAGACTTGAAAACTTCCGCTAAAAATTAAAAGTAAATCCTAAAATTCCCAAAACTTGCGCAAGTTCTAAATTAGTTTTTCAGCTCAAAATTGATGTCGCGCTTCAAACAGTGGAAATTTTTTAACGGATTAACTTTTAATTTTCTTAACGCTCCATTTTCCTAAGTCATTTTTATTCGCCTTAAAATAAAAAAACCTCATCATCGCTGATAAGGTTTTGTATAAATTCAGATAAACTAAATTATCCCATTTTTCTGTGTGTACTTTTTGTAGCTGCTTTTGCTCCTGTACTTGCTTTCACTTTTGGAGTTGCAGGCTTGTCAGCTTTTGGAGCTGCTTTTTTAGGAGCTGCTTTATCTGCAGTGATGTCACCTTCAGCGCTTTCTCCTTCTACAGTTTCTGGCTCAGCTTTTACGAAGCTTTCCGGAGTAATATATCCTGCTTTGTGAAGAATATTGTACCATTGAGCTAATTTTTTGATATCAGAAAAATAAACTCTTTCTGTATCATAATTTGGAAGAGATGCTCCCATAAACTCTTTCAACTCATCTTCTGTAGATTTGTGAGAAATTGTTTCTTTGTACTCGTAGTTTTTAGCAATATTTTCAAAAACTTCAAACAAAGGAACTTCTTTGTCGAATGTGAACATTGCGATATTATCCAACAAACTCACCTGACTTGAGTTACCGATGCTTACTTTCTTTTTTGTAGTAACGTCTTCAATAATAAATCCGTTTTTCAATTGCGAAACTAATTTGTAAAGACCTGGTTTACCAGAAATCGAAATTATTTTTTCTAACAGCATAATCTTATTTTTTTAAAATTTTAGCAATTTGCTCAAGACAAACTGCAGTTTATTATTTATTTATTTCTTTTTACTTATTTTGGAAACCTCATTTTGTAGTTGATCGCTACGTCACCCTGAGAAATTTTAACCAATTTACCTTTCACGAGTTTCTTTTTTAGAGAACTTAAGTGATCAGTAAACAGCGTGCCTTCAATATGGTCATATTCATGCTGAATTACGCGGGCTCTAATATCGGAAAAAGTTTCTTTATGCTTAACAAAATTTTCGTCATAATATTCTATAACGATCGTACTTTTTCTTTTCACATCTTCTCTTACATCCGGAATTGAAAGACAACCTTCATTAAATTTCCACTCTTCACCAGACTCTTCAAGGATCTGCGCGTTGATGAATACTTTTTTGAAGTCTTTCAGCTCTTCAGCAATATCTTCATAATCTTCATCTCCCGCCAAAGGCGAAACATCTACGATAAACAGACGGATGTCTAAACCAATCTGCGGTGCTGCAAGACCAATACCATTAGCACTATTCATCGTATCAAACATATTGTCGATGAGTTCCTGCAAACCAGGATAATCTTGATCTATATCTTTTCCTACTTTTCTCAAAACAGGATCTCCAAAGGCTCTAATTGGTAAAATCATCTTGTTCTTTGTTCTAAAAAATTCTGCAATATGATGGTTGCACTCACTCTATCTATTAATCCTTTCTCCTGTCTTTGTTTTTTGCTTTTTCCGCTTTGGGAGATAAAAAACGAGGCCATTTTTGAAGTAAACCTCTCATCCAAACGATGAACCTGAATATTGGGAAATTCTATTTTAAAATTGTCAATAAATTTCAGAATATCAGTTTCCACTTCAGAAAGATTTCCCTTTAAATCTGTCGGCAGACCTACAACAATGTCTTCAACTTTGTTTTCATTGAAATATTTCTTCAAAAATTCCATCAAAAACTTTGTTTCTACAGTCTGCAGTGCACTGGCAATAATCCTCATATCATCGGTCACCGCAATGCCACAACGAGCCTTTCCGTAGTCTATCGCAAGGATTTGTCCCATAAGTCTGCAAATTTAAGAAATTTTAATGATTTTATCCATAACGCAGTATTTTTTATAAAATGATGTCACTTTCCACAATTTTTTTTATAATTTTAATATTCCAAACTCAGAACTATGAAGAACCTCATCCTTGTAAGACATGCAAAAAGCGATTGGCCGGAAGATATGGAAGATTTTGACAGACCCTTGGCAGACAAAGGCTTACAAGACGCACTGAAAATGTCGAAATTTCTAAAAAGCCAAAATGTATTGATTGATCGTTTCGTGTCTAGTCCTGCAGTGAGAGCACTCAGTACGTGTAAAGTTTTCAACCAAACGTATCGTTTAGATTTAACAACGAACGATAAATTATACAACCCTTCCGAAAACAATTTTAATTCTGTCATTTACGATTTGGATGATCAGGTGAATTCTGTAGCATTGTTTTCGCATAACAACGGAATTTCAAATTTTGCTAATTACATTACCGATCACATTTTCCATTTTTCAACGTGTGGTGTTGCCGGTTTTGAAATCGATTGCAATTCGTGGTCTGAATTCGATGGAGCGAAGAAAAAGTTTCTGTTTTACTATGAGCCCAATAAAATTTAGTGGAGATCAATTCACAAGTACCCAAATTTCAAATGGAATTTTTTGACGTATTTTTTAATTTCATTTAAAGCTTCGATAAATAAAAACTAAAAAAACGGACTAAAGCCCGTTTTCTGATTGTATTTGTATAGTTACTTATTTTCTTCTCAAATCTAAATCATCAAAATCAAAACTGAAATCCGTAATATCTGATATCGCTTTCATTTTTGCAGATTCTGCCTTTCCAGTTTCATCGTATCTGAAAATAATATAAGCATCAGCATCGTAACTTCTGTCGTCCCATTTGATAATGAACGAATTATTTGAATACGGCAGCAACTCACCTTTCAATCTTGGTGAGTTTTTGCAAGAAATTCTGTACGTGTTTCCCTGCTGAGCAATTTCTAAGTCACCGAACCAGACATCATTGTATTTACCTGTAAACTGTTCTGCTTTTGGCTGAAGGTTTTTATCTTTCTTAAATGCATCCGACTTCGCAAAAGCTTCCTTCTTTTGTTTTTCATACTCAGCGTTTGCCTTTGACATTCTGTCCCCGTAGGTTTTCAGCCAGTTTCTGTCAGCAATACCTAAATATGAATCTTTCAAAGTATTCGTAATCGTGTTGAAAGCCGCACCAGACTGCTGATTGGTCAAAACAACAATCCCTAATTTCATATCAGGAATCAAAGTAAATTGAGTTACCGTTCCGATCAAACCTCCAGTATGCTGAACCTGCTTGTGACCTTTCACATCGCTCAAAAACCAACCCAATCCATAACCATAAAAGCCGGTATCGTAAGGATTCTTCATCGCAACCGGACTCGCAATCTGCACATTCCAAAGCTGCAGAATCTGTTTGTCTGAAACCAATTTTTTGCCGTCTTTTGTTGTAAATCCATTCAGAAGAAATTCTGCCCAGGTCGTCATGTCTTTAATATTGCTCATAATTCCGCCCGCTGCATTTGCCGCTTCATTCCAGTCGTGAGGAACAGCGATTACTTTTCCGTCAGCCGGTGCGTGAGCATCGATTTTATTGACAACGGTTTTGGCTCTGTTGTAACTTCCGAAACTTGAACTCATTCCGACAGGCTTCATAATTCTCTGCTCAATAAATTCTGCCCATGTCAATCCGGAAACTCTGTGAATCACTTCTCCTGCAACGATAAACATCACGTTATTGTAATCTAAAGTCGTTCTGAAAGAATTTTCAGGTTTTAAATATCTAACGTTATGGACAATATCATTCACGGTTAAATTTCCACCTTCCGGAAAGAACATTAAATCACCCTGTCCTAAACCTAATCCTGCTCTGTGCGTTACCAAATCTTTGATGGTCACATTTTGAGAAACATACGCATCGTTCATCTGAAATTCAGGAATATATTTTGAAACTTTATCATCCCAGTTCAGTTTTCCTTCATCTGCCAAAATCGCTAAAGCTGTACAGGTAAATGCTTTAGAATTGGATGCGATTCCTACCAAAGTGGTATCATCCATGGGTTGTTTAGACGTTAAAGAGCGTACTCCGAAACCTTTAGAATAAATGATTTTACCATCTTTAATGACACCAACTGACATTCCAGGAACGTCAAAAGTTTTTAAAGTATTTTGAATGAGTTCATCCAGTTTTTTTTCTTCAACCTGGGCGAAGGTGATGAAAGAGATGAGGACAAACAATAGAGATAGCTTTTGCTTCATTTTTTTAATTTTTTCAAAGTTAATCAATTCAGTATTATTGAGTAAATTTGCTTTTTTAAAGAAATCCGCATCTGCAATGACCAAAATCCTTCTCCTCTCCGATTCCCACTCGTATATTGATGAAAGAATTTTAGATTATGCAAAAGAGGCTGATGAAATTTGGCACTGTGGAGATTTTGGAAGTTTTGAAATCATTGAGCAATTGGAAAAAATAAACCCCTTAAAAGGTGTCTGGGGAAATATTGACGGAGCAAAAATCCGTTCCGAATTTCCGGAAGTCAATCGTTTTTTCTGCGAAAAAGTGGAAGTCCTCATGATTCACATCGGTGGTTATCCCGGAAAATATACTCCGCTAGCACAAAAAGAGATTTCAGAGAAAGCTCCGAAGTTGTTTATTTCTGGGCATTCTCATATTTTGAAGGCGATGTTTGATCAGAAAAATAATCTTTTGCATTTAAATCCGGGAGCCTGTGGAAAACAGGGATGGCATAAAATGAGAACAATGATGCGATTCGTGATTGATGGAGAAGAAATAAAAGATTTGGAGGTGATTGAATTGGGAGCGAAGGTTTAAAATTTCCAGTTTAAATTTTTTTTCAAAAAATAAGAATCTAAATTTTGAGCCATTAACCTTTATTAAAGGTTGCTTCGTTCCTCGCAATGACAATTAGATGTAATATGGGAATTCCCCTCCTCTGGAGGGGTGGCGAAAATTCTGAAAGAATTTTTGACGGGGTGGTCTTAGACCCAATAGGAATGGTTACCCCACAGCAAGCCCTTCGACTGGCTCAGGACGGCTTGCGAGGAGTATGAGTGGATAGCGGGAATAGCTCCTGAAAATGAGCGATCAAGTAGTTGGTAATGAATATTGATGAATTGGAGAATCAAGAGATTGCTTCCACGCAAAAACAAAAAGGAAAATACATGAAAATAGGCGATAAAGTTTCGGTGGTGGATGAAGATTTGAGCGGAGTAATCACTTCTGTGAATGGAAATGTCGTGGTTTTCAAGGATGAATATGGTTTTACGTATCAATATGTTAAGGAAAAACTGGTTCCGAAAAACGCTTCGATTTATGAAGACATAAAAGTGGTACATAAAGCGGAACCCAGAAAAGTAACTTCAAAAAAACACGATAAAAATCCTTTGGTTCTTGACTTACATTTTCATAATTTGGTTAAAAACCCTAATGACTATGACAGTTTTGAGAGATTATTTATGCAAAAAGAAAAACTCGTTCAGACGATTAATTTCTGCAGAAAAAATCATTTGAAAAGACTGGAAATTGTTCACGGTATTGGCGACGGTGTACTTCAGAAATTAGTCTGGGACGTGCTTGAAAGTCAAACCGGTCTGGATTTTTACAACAAAGAAATTCTTCACCATCAATCGGGTGCGGTAATGGTAGAATTTCACTAAATTTGCAGCAATTGTCATATGAACGTACTTACTTTACTTTTTACCAAAGACGGGCTGATCTATCAGATTTCCAAGAACAGAAATGTTTTGGAAGAGAAGTCTTATCTCGTGAACGAAGAATCTCCCACAAATTTTATTGCCGATAAACTGGAAGAAGCTTTGCTGAAACAAAGATATGATGAAGTTTCTGTGATTTCAGCGCTCAATCATTTTACTTTGATGCCGGAAGGTTTTTCTGAACATGATGCCGGATATGAATTAATTGCTTTCAACGCTCCTGTTGATAAGGAAAATGAGGAATTAATGCTTTCAGTAAATAAGAAATTCCATGTACAGTTTTACTATACTTTTCCGAAGGAATTTTATAAAAAAATTAAAGATCTTTCGATTCCTGTGAAATTTAATTTTTCGGGAGAGAAGTTTTTAAACTCAATTCATAATAAAAATAATAAAGAAATTCACATTAATCTTTATCATAACCAGTGTGAATTTTTTGCGATTGCCAATAAGAAAGTGATTTTATACAACAATCTTGATGTCAACTCTGAAGTAGATTTTCTTTACTTCATAATGTTTACCTTGAGTAAAATCGGTTTCGGAATCAACGACACCAACTTTTTTGTATACGGCGAAACAACAGAAAACGAAACCTTTATTTCAGAACTTCAGAAGTTTGTGAAGACTATAAAGATTGTTTTTGACAACATTCCAAATAAGAATTTCATTCTCAATTAGGTTACGGGATTCAGACTTTAAGACTTACTCCTTGTCTGTTTACTATAATCTACATCCTAAAACCTAAAAAAATGTACAGAATAATTGCCGGCAAGTGGAAAGCCAAAAAAATAGCAGCTCCGAAAAACTTTGACGTAAGACCGACCACCGATTTTGCTAAAGAAGCTTTGTTCAGCATCATCGAAAACAAATACGATATGCAGGCGAGTTCTGTCTTGGATCTTTTTGCAGGAATCGGCTCGATTACTTTTGAATTTGCTTCAAGAGGCTGCAAAGATGTCACCTCGGTTGAATTAAACCCTAAACACACCTCATTTTTAAATTCTACCGCTGCAGAATTAGGATTTAGTTTGAATGTAAGTGTACAGCGTGGTGATGTTTTTGACTGGCTGAAAAAATTTAGAAATAAAAAGTCTTATGAAATCGTTTTCTCTGATGCACCATTCGAGACCGAACAAAAAAAATACATGGAACTGATTTCTTTAGTTCTAAAAAATAAATATCTAAAGCCCAACGGAGTTTTCATTGTAGAGCACCAAAGCAGAATGAAGCTTGATCATCCTAATCTGGTTGACAGCAGAAAATATGGAAATATTACTTTCAGCTTTTTTGAACCTATTGAGGAAGAAGCAACGGATTTAGAAGAAACAGATCATCAGGAAATTTAATTCCTGATTTTTTTTGCTTAATTTAGTAAGTATAAAGTAAATAAAGATGAGTTTTTTAGACAAAATGAAAAACCGGTATACAGTAAAAAAATATAATCCTGAAGCAAAAATCAGTCAGGAGAAAATTGATGAACTGAAAGCGATTTTAAATTTAAGTCCGTCTTCCATCAACAGCCAGCCCTGGAACTTTGTTTTTATTAAGACACAAAATATTAAAGAACAACTGTCTGAATTTTCTTATCACAACAAACAAAAAGTAATCGACTGCAGTCACATTATCGTATTTCAGGTACTGAAAAGCTCAGAACATTTTGAAAACCGAATGCATGAATATCTTAATGAAGTGGGAGTAAATTTTTATAACACTTTGATAAAACCAAAAGGCGAAGAATATGTCAAATCATGGATGACGCACCAGATCTATCTTGCGCTGGGTGTATTTCTCTCAGCATGCGCTGATATGGAGATTGATTCTACCCCAATGGAAGGAATTCAGCCGGATCGATATGATGCAATCATCAATAATCCAGATTACGAATCTGTTTTTGCAGTAGCCATCGGTGAAAAGTCCGACACAGACAATAATCAATTGACAATTACACCAAAAAGAAGATTAGGTTCTGAAAAAGTAATTGTAGATCTCTAAACTAAAAAAAAGACTCGGCTGAGTCTTTTTTATTTATAATACTTTCAATTCTAAATCAATACTTTTCCCGAAGAATTTTTTTGAAATTTTCTCAAAGTTTTTGGTAATGTCTGAAAGATAAAACTGGTAGGTTGCTTTTGCATTGCTCGTGTTAAGAAGATGATATTTATCTAAAATAATATTCAGATGATTGGCTACAATATTGGGTGAATCAATTACACGAACACGGTTTCCGTAATATTGTTTGATCTCATCAATCAATAACGGATAATGGGTACAGCCTAAAATCAACGTTTCAATATTTTTAAGCTTTGCATTACTCAGATAATTGTAAATGATAGAGTGCGTAATCGGATGGTTTTTAAAACCTTCTTCAATCGCCGGAACCAACAAAGGTGTCGCTAATTCATCCACTTTGATAAACTTATTATGCTTGCGAATGCTTTTCTTATATAAACCTGAATTTACTGTAGCTTTGGTGGCAATCACTCCTACATTTGTATGAATTTCGTATGCTACTTTTTCAGCGACCGGATTGATCACATCGATCACGGGAACTTTTCCGGCAACCGCTTCCATCACTTCACTCAAAGCATTTGCTGTAGCGGTATTGCAGGCAATGACAATCGCTTTACAGTTTTGTTCCAATAAAAAGTTGGTGATCTTGGTAGCGTATCCTATAATTGCTTCTTTGGACTTTTCACCGTAAGGAAGATGTTTGGTATCTCCGAAATAGATGAGATCTTCATTCGGAAGAAGTCTTTTGATTTCTTTGGCAACCGTTAAACCTCCCACACCACTATCAAAAATACCGATAGGCTGTTGAGGCGAAAGATGCGAATAATCCTGTTTTTTAGTTTTCAAACGAAGTGAAATTTAGTGCAAAAATAGTGAATAGAATTTAAAATTAATTAAGATTACTAATTGAAAAATCTTTCGGATATCTTACTTTATAACTTACTCTAAATTTCTTTATTTCTGATGGAGAAATTTTAACGTCCCAAGTTAAATATCCTTTTTCTTTATCCTGTTCTGCATTATCAGTTTGTAATAATTCTACCTTAACCGACTCGTCTTTACTAAGTGGAAACTGATCTTTTATTTCTATCTCAATAGTCTCTTTTTTATTATTCCTTACGATAATATCGTATGTAATTGTCTTTTCCTGATAAGATGAAAACATTTTCACACTTGATTTATCATCAATTACCTCTTTTCTGACACTAATTTTCTTATCATCCCCAAGTGTAATACTTAATTCATCAGTTGTCTGATTGGGTTTAATTGTTGTTTCGCCAATATACATATTTTCAAAAACAATATTTGCCGAAGCCAAAATCAGATTATATTTATTAAAATCTTTAATTTTAGCAATTAAGAAAGCATCTTTACTATATTTTGGCGCAACAAAATATTTATAAACTGCGGGGATTTTTTCCTGTTTCAAATTAATAAAATTCTCCTGATTATTCGAGAGAATATCATAAGGCACATCAACATCAAAGCTGATATTAAACTGATTTTCAATAGATTTAAAAGCATATCCCATCACCACAACTTCTTCTATTTCTTTGGTTTTTACAGTATCACTTTGAGTAATATAGCCTCTTATTGACACTTGATCTTCAGATTTAAAAGAATTTAAAAACCACGGATTTAAAACCGGTGCTGTACTATTTCTACTTGATCTTCCATTGATTAAAGATAGTTTTACGCCTTTCCAATCGAGACCTGTATCTTGTCTTACTTTAGCTTTAAATAAAACATCCAAAGGTTCCGAAAGCTTATTTCCACTTACCTCATAAAAAGGCTCCCAAGATGCATTTTCTGCCAAATAACTAATATCTGCTTTCACATTTGCTGCAGCTAAGCTCATTACTTTTAAAATTAAAACTCCGTCTGAAGATGCTTCTTCCATTTCAGAATTGATTTTCAGGCTGTTTCTCAATCGGTTTAGTTTTCTTTGAAAATCTGCATTTTTTTTGTTGATTTGAGATATTGTCGTACTGATTTCCAATCTTTTGCTCTTGTAATAATCTGCGAGCTGCATCAGTTGAGCCACACTAGAAGTATTGCTTCCAACTAGAACAGTTTGATTTTTATCTAAAAGTTCAAGAGTTTTGTTGTTAGCTTCAAGCTCCATACTTGCTTTATAAACAAGATCTTCCAACAGTGTAATGCTGTCACTAACTTTTTTGATACGTGGATTTGTATTATCCATATCATAATCAGACGTATAATTATCTGTAAATTGAACTGATAGAATGCTTACATTTTTATTGTTAACACTTACCTGCAACGACTTTTCGAAAATTTCTTCAGAAATATTTGTAATAACGACTTCCGAAGCTCCGGAAGGGATAGAAAAATTTGCTGAATTTTGAAGCTCGGCAGAACTTCTATAAACATTTACAGCATTAACTTTTGCTTTAACAAATATGGGCTTTTGAGAATAATGTAAAACTCCAAGAAATAATAAAAACAGTAATAAACTTTTCTTCATCGGTTATTATATTTAATTCCAAATATACACTAATGGCTTTAAACCTGAAACAGATCCGAAGCAATTCCGTCTGCCATGAACCAATGTTTTTCAGGAATTTTCAGGTGATTATTTTCATTAATTAAAATTCCGTTTGCGATTTTCTTTTGAATTTCTTTATGAAACTGGTCTAAAATGTCTTCTTTAAATTTATTTTTTAAACTTTCCAGATCAACACCCCATGTAGTTCTCAGTCCAATCATAATCATTTCATTAAACTGATCCTTCGGCGAAAGAATTTCTGTCTCTTTAGCCAAAAGATTAGAGCTTAATTTTTTAATGTATTGTTGATTATTGGCAATATTCCAGCTTCTGGTATCAAAACCATTGTAAGAATGTGCAGAAGGACCAATTCCTAAGTATTCGTTATATTTCCAATATGCAGAATTATGTCTGGAATGAAAACCTTTTTTAGCAAAATTAGAGATTTCATAATGTTCAAACTCATGATCTTTCAGAAAATCAATCATGTAATAAAACTCTCTGTTTTGTTCTTCTTCCTTTGGATTTGAAACTTTTCCATTGGCAATCCATTTTTCTAGAGCGGTTTTTGGCTCGACTGTCAAGGCATACGATGATATATGCGGAACTTCAAGTGCAATGGCTTTACTTAAATTTTGCTTCCAGATTTCTAAACTTGAGGTTGGTGAACCGTAAATTAAGTCAATACTTAAATTTTCAAAGCCCGAATCCTGAGCTCTTTTGATAGAACCTTCGGCATCAGAAGCATTATGTGCCCGGTTCATAAGCCTTAAATCTTCGTCGAAGAAACTTTGTGTTCCAATTGACAACCTGTTAATGGGAGAATTTGCAATTTGTTTTAAAAATTTTTTGTCTAAATCATCCGGATTTGCCTCTAAAGTAATTTCAATATCAGCATTAAAACTAAAATATTTTAAAACCTCATCTATCAAAGACTTGATTTCGTCACCAGAAAGAATGGAAGGCGTTCCTCCACCGAAGTAAAGCGACTGTAAATTTTTGTTTTGAAGTTCATCTTTGCGAAGAAAAATCTCTTTTCTCATTGCAGCAATCATTTCATCTTTAAAATTCAAAGACGTAGAAAAGTGAAAATTGCAATAGCTGCACTTCTGTTTGCAGAAAGGAATGTGAATGTAGATCATAAAAAAGCTCTGAAAAAATTCAGAGCTCAAATTTATTTAAATTAAATCAGATTAATATCTAAATCCTCTATGATTAATAAAGTTATCAAAGTTATAACCTACACCAAGCATAAAGCTGTTTCCACCGTACTCCTGGATGTCAGACATTCCAAGGTTGTAAGTAGCACCCACCATAAATTTATTGAATCTTACTTTTACCACTGGTGAAATACTCAACTGCTGGTTGTCAAATCTGTTTTGAACACCTCTGTAGCTTACCCCGAAAGAGAATGCGTTGATGTCATTTGAGAATGTAGCCATCAAGTTTAAATCCATCATTCTTGTAGAATTTGTATTTAAGTTGATTAAAGCTGAAGGAGTAATGGCAATGTTGTCTGCGATTTTCCAGTCGTATCCTAAGTTTAAGAAGAATTTGATTGGTGACGGCTCGTAGTTGTTTACGATAGATTCGTCATTGCTTAATGCAATATCGTTTACGGAAATCCCTCCAAATAATCCTTTATAAGTAGCTGCTAAACCGAAGTTTGCATAGGCCATAAAGATATTACTTTCGTTTCCTTGCAATAAAGGATCGTAACCGTCTTCTGTGTTAATTTTAGAATAATCAAAATTCATATTGTAAAAGTTAACACTTGTACCAAAAGAAAACTGATCTTTTCTTTCACCATCACTGCTTAAAGGGATGAAGTAAGAAGCTCCTGCTGTAATACCTCCCGCAGAAATAGGACCGTTGCTATCTCTAAAAACGGAAATACCCGCTCCCACTCTATCAAAAATATTAGCGTTGATCCCCACCGACTGAACGTTTGGCGACTCGCTAAATTTTGAAAATTGTTGTTGATAGTTTAGATTAAGCTGTACATAGTCCGTTTTACCATATTGTGCAGGGTTGAACAGGAACTCACCATCTAAAAGATATTGCTGATAGTATGGTAATGATTCTTGTGCTTTGTACGCATTAGACAAAAGAGCTAAACATACGATAGCATATAGTTTTCTCATAACAAATCTTGATTTCAATTCAACAAATATAAAAAAATTCTCAATATATTTTTAGTTTTCTAAATAATTTCTCCATTTTTTTACGGCATCCGTCATATCTTGGGGCATTGGGCTCTCAAAATACAATTCCTTTTTGGAAGTGGGGTGTATAAATCCTAAAGTATGGGCATGAAGTGCATGTCTCGGTAAAACATCAAAGACATTTTTCACAAAATGCTTATACTTAGGCATATTAACTCCTCGAAGGGCGACATTTCCTTCATATCTTGCATCATTAAACAATGTATGCCCAATATGTTTGAAATGCGCACGGATTTGATGGGTTCTTCCTGTTTCCAATTTGCATTCTACCCAGGTCATGTATTTAAATCTTTCTAAAACTTTATAATGCGTTACGGCATGCTTCCCCATGCTTCCGTCTGCATAAGTGTACATTTGCATTCTATTCTTAGGATGTCTGCCTATGTGACCTGTTATGGTACCCGTGTCTTCTTTTACGTTACCCCAAACAAAAGCCCAATACAATCTTTTGGTTTTTCTTTCAAAAAACTGCTTGGCAAGAAAACTTAAAGCATATTCGTTTTTGGCAATCACTAAAAGTCCTGAAGTATCTTTATCAATTCTGTGCACCAATCCTACCCGGTCTAAATCTGATTTTTCTCCCTTCTTATCAAAATGAAAAGCCAAGGCATTCACAAGAGTTCCGTCCCAATTACCAAATCCCGGATGCACTACCATTCCAGGTTCTTTATCTACAACAACCAAATCTTCATCTTCATATACAATATTAATAGGAATATCCTGAGGAATGATTACATTCAATCTCGGTGGATGCGCAAGCAATAACGAAATCTGGTCTCCCGGCTTTACACGATAGTTTTGCTTTACAGGATTGCCATTGACCACAACGTTTCCGGCTCTGCAGGTTTGCGAAATTTTATTTCTTGAAGAATTCTGACGAAAGTTTAAAAGAAATTTATCAATCCTTAAAGGTTCCTGCTTGCCATCAACAGTAATGTTCACATGCTCATACAAACCTTTGTTTTCCTCATCAATATCTACATTGTTGGGATCTAATAATTCTTCGTCTAAAAAATCTTCGTTATCTTCTGTCATTCTATTCTTTTTACATAAAAGGCCTCAACATTTTAAAGTTGAAGCCTGAATTTTTAATAAATATATTTTTTATTGGATCGTTATCTTCTTAGCTTTAGGCTTATCAGCCACAGGTGTTGTCGCCGGTTTAGACTTACTGTCTGTATTGGTTGTCGTTGTCTTAGGCTTTACTTCAGTAGTTTTTGTTGTGCTAACAGGCTTAGACGTTGTCGTAGCTGAAGGTTTCGGGTTAGCTGGTTTGGGAGTTGCCACTGGCGGTGGCGGTACATTTACCGGCTCATCCTGAAAGTTAGGAACCTCTTCATATCTTATCGGCGGAAGGGTTGTATCAACTCTCATTCTGTATGTAGAATTCAACTGATCAATTTTGTCCCGAAGCTCTGCCGGAGTTTTCTTACTCGCCCAGAGATCTATTTGCATCCCCTGATCTCGTGCATCTCCTGCCGCAGGATCTTGATAATATACGATGTCAGATTCATCCTTGCCTCCATCTTCGTGATCTACAATTCCTACTTCAAAAAGATTTCTGGCAATATAAGCTTTTGCCTCTTTTACGGTAAGACCTACAACATTAGGGATATTAATGTTTCTCATAGGACCAGAGCCAATTACAACATCAACGGTAGAAAATCTCGGTAAAAGTGATCCCGGCTTTAAAGAATTACCTTTAAATAAAATTCTAAGAACCGCATCTTTTTGAATACTCGGCTCAAAGATAGTATCACCAACCTTCAATCCTACCCGATCAAGTCTTTGGAATGCCAATCCTGAATATTTATTAATAACATCAGGAACGATCACAGGAGCCCAGCTCTTAGGGTTCACCATCAGCTGAATTGCTCTTCCGTCCTTCACACGGGATCCGGGTGCCGGATAAACTTTCAAAACCTGAAGAGGTCTGAATTTCGGATTATACGCAGCGCTGTCTACTTCGTAGTCGAGCCCATTGTCTTCTAATATTTTGACGGCGTCATGTACAGATTTATTAATAACGTTAGGAACAGGAATTTCCTGACCATGGTTGGTATGATACTCTAACCAACGGAACGTAAGCCATACCAATCCTACAAAAACTGCGATTGCTACGAGCAAATTAACTAAAACTTTCCAATTGAAAAGTGATTTAAGCATACTTAAAAATACTTGAATTATAACGGCAAATATAACTAATAATTTTTGATTGCACTTTTTATTTAACAGAATTAGCATTTGTTTCAAATTTTCTGAAATTCAATTCGTGCGTGATATAATTTCATTAAATTTGCCTTAAATGATACAAACGGATATGAGCAAAAAACACGTTGCCGTAGTGATGGGAGGCTATTCTGACGAATATAAAGTTTCCCTGAAAAGTGGACAGTTGATCTACGATTCTTTAGACAGAGATCAATATAATGTATATAAAGTAGTCATTCTAAAAGATGAATGGTATTTTTTAGATGAAAATGAAGCCAAACTTCCTATTAATAAAGGAGATTTTTCGGTTAATTTAAATAATAATGAAACTTTAAAATTTGACGTCTGCTTCAACATTATCCACGGAACACCCGGTGAAAACGGAATTTTGCAGGCGTATTGGGACGCAATCGGACAAACCTACACCGGATGTGATTTTTACCAAAGCGCATTGACGTTTAACAAAAAAGATACTTTAGCCGTTTTATCAAAATACGGAATTCCTTCAGCAAAAAGTGTGTATTTAAGAAAAGGAGAAGATATTAGCGTTCATGAAATTATCGAAAACCTTGGGCTTCCTGTTTTTGTAAAGCCCAATCAGTCTGGTTCATCACTAGGAATTTCGAAAGTAAAAGATTCCTCAGAGCTTTTTGCCGCAACAGAAATTGCTTTTAAAGAAGACGATGAAATTTTAATTGAAAGTTTCCTCGACGGAATGGAAGTTTCTGTTGGCGTGATCGATTTTAAAGATGAAACTATTGTTTTGGGAATTACCGAGATTGTTCCTCAAAATGAGTTTTTCGATTATGAAGCTAAATACGAAGGTGCTTCAGAAGAAATTACTCCTGCAAGAATCGATGCTGAAACAACGAAAAGAGTACAAGAAATTGCAAAAAGAGCCTACGATTCTTTAGGAATGAGCGGTTTCTCCAGAAGTGAATTTATTTTAATGGATGACATTCCCTATATGTTGGAAATGAATACCAATCCGGGATTTTCACCGGCAAGCATTCTTCCTCAACAAGCAAAAATCTACGGAATTTCGATTAAAGATCTTTGTGGAAATGAGGTTGAAAAAGCTTTACAAAAAAGAAACTAGATATTAGAAGTTAGATATTAGAGTAACAATAACTCATAATTGATAACCCATAACTTATAACTTTATTGCGCATGAAAATTGCTGTTTTTCCGGGGTCTTTTGATCCTATTACTTTAGGACATTACGATATTATTGAGAGAGCTGCGGCACTTTTCGATAAGGTAATTATTGCCATCGGACAAAATTCTCAGAAGAAATATATGTTTCCGCTTGAAAAAAGAATGGAATTCATTCAAAATTCTGTTGCTGAGTTCCCGAACGTGGAAGTAGATCATTTTGAAGGCCTTACGGTCGATTATTGTTTTCAGAAAAATGCTCAATTCATCCTCCGAGGCCTGAGAAATCCCGCCGATTTTGAATTTGAAAAAGCAATCGCACACACAAACCGAACTTTAGCTCATAAAAAACTGGAAACCGTTTTCCTTTTAACCTCATCAGGAAAATCATTCATCAGCAGCAGCATTGTAAGAGAAATCATCAATCACGGCGGTGAATATGAGTTGTTGGTTCCAGACGCAGTACGCATTGAGAAATAATCGATAAATGATAGCTGATAATAGATTTAAATCAGAAATTTTATCAATTATAAATCGTCAATCATCACTTATATCTCATGCACGAACAGCTCAATTTTGCCATAGAAATTCTCGGGACGATCTCATTTTCGATGTCGGGGAGTTTTGCTGCCATGCAGAAGCGACTTGATCCGTTTGGCGTTTTGATTATAGCCTTCGTAACATCAGTTGGTGGAGGAACAGTGAGAGATCTGCTCTTAGACATTCCCGTTTTTTGGATGCATGATCTTTTGATGTGCGGTCTAATTATGGCGACGAGTGTATTTTCTATGATTTTTAAATCAATTGAAAAAAACTTTAAAGTAACCTTATTTATTTTCGACAGTTTCGGGTTGGGATTATTTACGATTATCGGCGTTCAAAAAGGCTTGAATGTAGATATTCATCCTTTAATCTGCATCGGATTAGGAACGATCACCGGCTGTTTTGGTGGAATCATCCGGGATATCTTACTGAATAGAATTCCGTTAATTTTCAGAAAAGAAATTTATGCAAGTGCCTGTATTATTGGCGGTTCAACTTTTTTATTGCTGACCCATTTTACTACGCTTTCTTATACGTTTATACAGATTTTTACGATTTTAATGATTGTAAGTGTAAGAACTTTAGCCGTGAAATACCATTGGCAAATTCCTAAATTTTATGGGTACGAAAGTAATTCTGAAATGTAGATTGAGTTACAAAAATAAAAAATGCACCAAATCGTTTGGTGCATTTTTTATTTTATTTAAAAAGGATAGTCTAATTAAAACTTCCCTCTGTTTCTCATATGAGGATTGTGAATGTGCTTTTGCATGGTCGGCATTTTCAACTGATCTTTCATCATTTTGATTTGGTCGGTCATCATTCCGGCTGTATCCAGCGCTTTTGCTTCCTCCAAAAGTCTTTGTCCTTCCTGTCTTCTTCCTTTAGAGATTGCGCCTGCAGCTAAATTCAATGTTGCCATTGCTCTGTCGTGCTTCATATTCAGACCATATTCCAATGCTTTTTTCATCAAAGGTTCTACTTTCGTAGGATGATCCTGAGCCAAAACCAAACCTTGTAAATAGTGGTAATAACCGTATTGAGTTTTGTGAAGCTCTATTTTATAATCTTTAATATTGTTTAAAAACTTTGAAGCTTTTATCATATCCTGTTTTCTCAATTGCCAGAATGCCAAAAGAATATTTTCATTTTTAAAGAAAAGAAAAATGGGTAAAGCAGCCAAAAGGAAAATCACGATTCCCCAGCCTAAGTTTCTTGTGAAAAACATCATGTACAGACCTCCCAAAATAAGAAGTGCCCCCACTACGATTTTTATGTATTTATTCATTATTAAAATTTAGAAGTGCAAAGATAAAGAATTTAGATATTAGAAGCTAAATGTTAGAAGCAAGAATTACAATAACTATTCGGTCTTTATTTTGTTATAAGTCTGAAAAGAGAAATCGTACTGATTTTTTTCGTCTTTTTCATGGAAAACTTCCTCAGTAAGCTTCCATATTTTCGGATCAATCTTAGGAAAAAAAGTATCGGCTTTCAACTCTGCTTTCACCAAAGTAACTTCAAGCTTATCAGCAACTTCCATCGTTTGTTCGTAAATATTTCCGCCACCAATGATGAAAACATTTTCATCAATTTTTTTTGCAAATTTCACGGCTTCTTTAATGCTTCCTACAATCAAAATCCCTTCTTCGAACCAGTTTTTCTTACGGGAAATAACAATATTGGTACGGTTGGGCAATGCTTTCCCGATGCTTTCATAAGTTTTTCTTCCCATGATAATCGGGTGTCCCGAGGTGAGGTCTTTAAAATGTTTTAGATCTTTCGGGAGATGCCAAAGCAATTGGTTATCAGCACCAATTTCGTTTTTCTCGCCCATCGCCACCACTATTGTTGTCATTCAATTTATTTTCTGCAAAATTAGCACATAATTTGTATATTTGGGTAGCACAACAGAATTTAAAAACAATTCATTTAATACAATCTTTATCCAACCAAATAATCTTAAAGAGATAAAGAATTATTAAAAATAAACTATTAAAAAACTCACTTATGAAAAACAAAGGTTGCCTGAGCGCCGGAACCATCGGTATTGCTCTCCTTATTATCGTTGCTGTATTATTTTTCTGGGGGAAAAACGGATATAACAAATTCGTAACACAGGAACAGAACGTCAATACAAAATGGTCTAATGTAGAAACCGTTTATCAGAAAAGAGCTAATTTAATTCCGAATCTAGAAAGAACGGTAAAATCTTATTCAAAATTTGAGCAGGAAACACTGACAAAAGTTGTAGAAGCCCGCTCTAAAGCTACTTCTATCAACATCGACCCATCAAATATGACTGAAGCTGATTTGGCTAAATTCCAGGCAGCACAGGGAGAATTATCCGGAGCATTAAGCCGATTGATGGCCGTTGTTGAAGCTTATCCTAATTTAAAAGCAGATCAGCAGTTTATCAATTTCCAGAGAGAATATATTGCGATTGAAAACAGCATCCGTTCAGAAACGGTTTATTACAATAAAGCAGCAGAAGATTACAATGTTTTAATCAAAACTTTCCCGAACAATATCTTGGCAAATTTCACCAATTTTAAAGAAAGACCACAGTTTAAAGCGGCTGCAGGAGCTGAAAAAGCACCGGACGTTTTCACAGAATAATGAGCCATTATCTAACAGATCAACAGATAGCTTCCCTCGTGGAAGCTATTCAGTCGGCAGAAAATCATTCTACCGGAGAAATTCGTGTGCACATTGATTCTACCACCGAAAATAACAATGCAGAAACGGCTTACGAAATTTTCAACGAATTATGTAAAGACAAAACCAAAGAGAAAAATGCGGTTCTCTTTCATATCAATTTTGAAAAGAAATATCTGACTATCATTGGTGATAAGGGTATTCATGCAAAAGTGCATCAATCATATTGGGATCATCTGCATGATTTTATCACTTCAGAATTTGCAAAAGGTAATTATTTTAAAGCTTTAAAAAGTGCCATTCTTGAAACCGGCATCGAACTCAAAAAATATTTTCCTGTAACGGGAGAAAACCACAACGAACTTCCCAATGAGATTACATTCTCTTAAAATATTATTTTCATTTATCTTCATTTGCTTTTACACTTTTGTAACAGCACAATACACAATTCCAGAAAAACCATCGGTATTATATCCGGTGTATGATGAAGGGAATTTGTTGACTCAGCAGGAAAAAAATGAACTCAACAACAGGCTCATTAAATTTGCAGATTCTACCTCAACAGAAATTGAAGTGATCATCATTCCATCAACCAAAGGTGAAGACATCAATTATCTCGCAACGATGTTTGGTGAAAAATGGGGAATCGGGCAAAAAGATGTGGACAACGGAGTTGTTTTCCTGATTGCCACACAAGACAGAACCATGTCAATTCAACAAGGAAGAGCGGTTGAACAATATTTAACGGCATCAGTTGCCGGACAGATTTTAGATTACATCGTTACCCCAAATTTTAAACAGGGAAAATGGTATGAAGGAATCAATGGAGGAACGACTGCTATTATGGATGCAGTTCAGGGTAAGTTCAAACCGTTGGCCAATCATAAAAAATCTGGCAACATCAATGTTTCAAAACTCCTCCTTATCGGATTTGTGATCTTCATTATTCTGATCTTTCTTTTCAAAAATAAAGGCGGTGGTGACGATGACGGTGATGTCATGATTAGCCGGAGAGGCCGAAGAAATTACCCTGGCGGATTCTTTCCTTTCCCTTTTCCCGGCGGTTTTGGCGGAGGAAGTTCCGGAGGTGGAAGTGGCGGTGGTTTTGGAGGCTTCGGCGGAGGCGGCAGTTTTGGAGGCGGTGGAGCTTCTGGAGGATGGTAGCAATAAAAAGATATAAAATTGCGTATTTTTCATCTCAGATTTGACTAAAATAAATGAAGAAAATCCTGTTTCTATTCGCAATTACGCCATTCCTGTTTTCATGTTCTGAAAAAACATCAAATTCAAAAAATGAATTAAGTCAAACTAAAATTTTTATCGAAAATAAAGATTCTGAATATGCTAAAGAGGAATTAGAAAATGCAAAAATCAATAATGAATTTTCTCCGACGAAAGTAATCCCAGATTCAAAAACAGCAGTAGAAATTGCCGAAAGTATTTTGTTTCCGATATATGGTAAAGACAATATTATCAAACAAAGACCTTATGATGTAAACTTTACTGATGGATATTATATTATTAACGGAACTTTCCAAAAATCTGAAATCGGAGGAACATTTATAATCATTATCAATTCTAAAGACGGAAAAGTGATAAAACTTACACACGGAGAATAAATTTCAATTCGTCTTTTTCAGGATAAAATTTGCTTAAAGCTTCCGTTTTTTTTCATTTTTTCGTTCATTTTTCATTATATTTACTGAAAACAGGTTCTATGAAGAAAACGCTGGCAGTTTTTGCGCACCCTTATCTGGAACACTCAAACTCAAACGTAGAACTGATTAACTTCTACGTTCGTCACCAGCATTTTACCTTACGCGATCTTTACGAAGAATACCCTGATTTTCACATTGCCGCATTTCGTGAGCGAAAAAGGTTGAAAAATTACGACCGGTTTATTTTTCAGTTTCCAATTATCTGGTTCGGAATGCCACCTTTGCTCAGACTTTGGATTGACGAAGTTTTCGACAGAAACTGGCTCAACGAAGAAGAAGAAAATCCTTTAGAGGGCAAAGAAGTCTACATCGTTGTAACCACTGGCGGGAAGGAAAGATCTTTCAGCAGAGAGGGCACTTATCATTATACTGTTGAAGAACTGATCAGCGGGCTGATTGTTTCTTTAAAAGTTTTCAAGGCCAATATCAAAGACATCATTATCGTCTACGAAGCCAATAAACTTTCAAAAAAAGAAATCATTTTACAAAAACAAAAATTCGCAGAACTATTAAATCAATAAGATGGAATCTACTTTAGCCATGAATACCCTGCTTTTCCTGGGCGTTGCCATTATCATGGTTCCGTTGGCAAGAAAATTGGGATTAAGCTCGGTCATCGGCTATATCTTAGGTGGAATTATTATCGGACCTTACGTTCTCAAACTGACAGGAAAAGATGTTAACGACATCATGCACGCCAGTGAATTTGGGGTCATCATGCTTTTATTTTTAGTCGGATTAGAATTGGAGCCCAGAAAATTCTGGGAAATGCGGAAGAAAATTCTCGGTTTAGGTCTTACCCAAACCGTTTTGACGATTTCATTATTATTTTTAATTTTCATCACCTTCGGCTGGAAAACCGATAAAGCATTCGCCATCGCCATGTGTTTTGCACTTTCCTCGACAGCCATTGTTCTTCAGACCTTACAGGAAAAAAACAATTTTAAAACAGTCGCAGGTGAGGCATCATTCTCTACTCTTTTATTTCAGGATATTGCGGTGATTCCTATTCTGGCGATTTTGCCTTTGCTTGCCCATTCTAAAGCAACCCATAACGAAAATGAAGTCCAGGTTTTAATTCAAAAACTTCCGGAATGGTTGCAGGCCGGAACAGTAATCATGGGCGTTGTCATCTTAATTTTATTGGGAAGATATGTTTTCGTTCCCTTTTTAAGATATGTTTCAAAAGCGGGAATGACAGAATTATTAACTGCCTCTTCCCTTTTTCTGGTCATTGGAGTTTCAGAATTAATGGTTTCTATCGGATTATCCCCGGCATTGGGAGCTTTCCTGGCAGGTGTGATGTTGGCCAACAGTGAATTTCGACATGAATTGGAAGCGCAGATTGATCCGTTTAAAGGCTTGCTTTTGGCTGTTTTCTTTGTGAGCGTTGGTTCAACGATGAACTTTAATGTCATTGCAGCTGATCCTCTGTTTATCTTTTCAACAGTTTTTGCTGTTCTTGCCGTTAAGTTTACAGTCCTTTTTGCTATTGGTAAATTTTTCAAGATGGATAATCCTCAAAGCTTGTTCTACGCATTTGCATTGTCGCAGGTTGGGGAATTTGCTTTTGTATTGATTAATTATGGTTCAGATTTATACCTTTTTGGAGAAGAATTAAACGCACAAATGATGGCAGTTACAGCGATCACCATGTGTATCACTCCATTTTTATTAATTATTAATGATAAAATAATAACGCCAAAATTCATTAAAGGAATTCCTGACGACCAAAGTGATTTTAATATTCTTGAAAACAATATCGCACAGAAGAAAATTATCATCGTTGGCTTTGGTCATTTCGGAAGTACTGTTGGGCGTTTATTGAAAGCCAATAAAATTACTGCAACCGTTCTCGACAGAGATTCTGACCGTGTGAAGCTATTGCGAGGATATGGTTTTAAAGTATATTACGGCGACGCCACGAGAATTCCCGTATTGAGAGCTGCCGGAATTGAAGACGCCGAAATTTTAATTCTTTGTCTTGATAATTCAGGTGACAATAAATTTATTGCAGAATTGGTAAGCGAACATTATCCTGATGTGAAAATATTTGTGCGGGCAAAAAACAGAATCGATGCCTACACTTATTTAAATAACGGAATCGACAATATTTACCGCGAAACTTTAGGCACAGCCGTTGATATGGCGGTTGATGTTCTTCACGAAACCGGAATGCGAAAGTATGCGGCACGTCGTCTTGGCCAGCGTTTTATGGCTATTGATAAAGCTTCTATCAGAAAACTGGCAAAATCTGATGACGATGATGAAATCCGTTTGTTTACAACAAAAGAACTCCTCCAGAGAGAGGAGGAGCTTTTAGCTTATGATAATCTTAATTTTGATGGTAAAAATTGGGAAGGTTCTTCATCAGCTGCCGAAGAAGACGATGAGGAAAAAGATTAATTATTGAATAGAAACACTTCCACCGCTGCTTTCTTCTTTTTTCACGGTCGTTACATTTCCTTTTTTGTAAACATTCACGCTTCCTCCTGAAGACGCCGATCCTTCAACCGTCGAACTGGCACTTACTTCAACACTGGCACCGCTTGAGGCATCAGCTTTTAGGTTTTCTACAATTACCTCCTTTGCAGAAATACTGCTTCCTGACGATGAAGTTAAATTGGCATTTTTACTTTTCCCTGAAATAGTAACTTCCCCAGCCGATGAAGCTTCTACATTCAGATTGACCGCCCAGACATTTCCTTTAAATGTCCCGCTGCTTCCGGCGTCGATTTCCATATCGTTAGCTTCCAGTTTTCCTGAAATATGACCCGCACTTGAAATTTCAACATCCGTTTTATCTTGTGTAAACTGATCTCTTACGACAATAATCGCAGCGGAATTGGCTTCCAGTTTAGAGAAATCTTTAGCGTAAATTTTCGCTTTCACATTATTCGTATTCATCACCCGGAAACCTGTTTTATAATGAATATGAAGTTCGCCGCCGCTGTTATCAACCAAAACCTCATCGATGATATTGGCAGGTGCAGAGATCACTACTTTTTCGACATCAGATTTAATCACTTCAGCTTCAATCGCCTGAGAAACTTCAATTTCGTCAAAATTTCCGCTAAATTCTTTTTGTTTTAAAGGTCCGTGATCTTTATTCGTAACATCAGGAAGCCATTTTGATTTTTCAGATTTTTCGTTACATGCAGAAAGAGCAACTAGTCCTGAAAAAAGTAAAATTGTAGGATATTTCATGGTTTGGGTTTAATTAATTTCGTTTGTATATTATTAATAACAACTAAAATATAAAAAATATTACATCTTTAAAAATAATTCATTACAAATATATTGAATGCTTTTGCAATGGTTTTTGGTATTCAGCCTAAACACAGATATTTAATAAAACTAAGAATATTTATTAAGCAGCAACAAGCAAAACAAAAGCACAAAAATTTATCAAATAGTTTTAATATCTTTAGACTTTAATAATGATTATCTATGAAAAACATTTCATCAGTATTGTTAGTTTCTGCTTTAGCTTTCAATTATTCTTGTACTACCACAATGAAAACAAACGACATAAAACAGGAAATTCCTGTCCCTGATTCTTCGCTTTCTTCCAATCCGTTTATGAAGAAAAGCAAGCTTCAATACGAAACCCCGGAATTTGATAAAATTAAAAACGAGCATTTTAAACCCGCTTTTGAATTTGGTTTAAAACAACACGATGCAGAGATTTTAAAAATAGCCAACAATTCTGAAACTGCAACTTTTGACAATACAATCGTTGCATTGGAGAAAAGCGGCGAAATTCTGAAGAGAGCTGTAATTGTATTTTCAAATCTAACGAGTGCGAATACAAATCCAACATTACAGGCATTAGACGAAGAATACGCTCCTATTTTTGCTGCACATTCTGACAAAATGTATCTGAATGAAAATCTTTATAAAAGAATTAAATCTATTTCTGAAAACGGTTTAGATTCTGAAAGCAAAAGATTATTGCAGTTTTACAAGCAAAACTTTGAAATCGCCGGAGCCAATCTTTCTTCGGCTGACAAAGAAAAATTAAAGCAGGTCAATCAGGAATTAGCGTCTCTTTCCACTCAATATTCCAACAAATTATTGGAAGCAAGAAAGCAAGGTGGTGTTTTCTTTTCTGATGCTAAAGAATTAGACGGACTTTCAACAGATGAGATTGAAGCTGCAGCAAGCGACGCAAAAACTGCAGGGCAACCAGGAAAATATCTTTTAGCTTTACAAAATACTACACAGCAACCTCTTCTGCAAAACCTGAAAAACAGAGCAACGAGAGAAAAACTATTCAAAGCTTCATGGACAAGAGCTGAAAAAAGCGACGGAAACGACACGAGAGAAACCATTGAAAAATTAGCAAAACTCAGACTTAAAAAAGCTCAGATTTTAGGCAAAAAAAGCTTCGCAGAATGGAAACTGCAGGATCAGATGGCTAAAAATCCTGAGGCTGCGGTAAAACTGATGAATCAAGTTGCAACTCCGGCTGTAGAAACAGCGAAACGTGAAGCAAAAGATATTCAGGATTTGATTGATCAGCAGAAAGGAGGTTTCAAAGTAGAGCCTTGGGATTGGAATTTTTATGCTGAGCAAGTAAGAAAAGCAAAATTCGATTTAGATGAAAATCAAATCAAGCCTTATTTTGAAATCACTACCGTTTTGGAAAAAGGAGTTTTCTTTGCTGCTGAAAAATTCTATGGATTAACTTTCAAAAAGAGAACCGATCTTCCCGTATATCATCCAGATGTTGTAACCTACGAAGTTTTCGACCATGACGGAAAATCTATCGCTATTTATTACTTAGATTTCTACACAAGAGATTCTAAAAGTGGCGGAGCTTGGATGAGCAACTACGTTGAGCAATCGTATTTATTGGGAACAAAACCTGTGATTGTAAACTGCTATAATTACCAAAAACCAGCACCGGGAAAACCTTCATTAATCAGTTATGATGATGTTTCAACAATTTTCCATGAGTTTGGCCACTCTATCCACGGAATGTTTGCCAATCAGAAGTATCCATCACTTTCCGGAACCAATGTACCGAGAGATTTTGTGGAATTCCCTTCTCAGATCAATGAGCACTGGGCTTTAGATCCTGTTGTTTTGAAAAACTACGCTTTGCATTACGAAACAAAACAGCCTATTCCACAAGCTTTAGTTGATAAAATTAAAAAAGCAGCAACTTTTAATCAAGGATATATGACGACTGAATTGGTTTCTGCAGCGGCCTTGGATATGGATTGGCATTCTGTAACAAGCGAAGGACAATTACTTCCTGTTTTAGATTTTGAAAAACAATCGTTAAATAACCACGGGTTTACTTTGGCAACTGTACCTCCAAGATATCATACTCCTTATTTTGCACACATTTGGGGTGGTGGTTATTCGGCAGGATATTACGCTTATCTATGGTCTGAAACTTTAGACAATGACGCCTGGGAATGGATTTCAAAGAACGGTGGCCTGACAAGAGAAAATGGTGACCGCTTCAGAAAATATATTCTTTCTGTAGGAAACTCTGTTGATTTGAATCAGGCATTCAGAGATTTTACAGGGCATGATCCGGATATCAAACCGTTGTTGAGAAGCAGAGGTTTTATTAAATAAATTTTAAAAGCATTCATTTTCTGGATGCTTTTTTTGTTTTCAAATGGTAATGTTTTTTTTAATCTCCCACAGATTGCACAGATTAAAGTATAACGCAAGCATCTGTGGTAATCTGTGGGAGAAATATTATTTGCGAAAAAATATTCGTGTACATTTGTGTTTCAAAAAAAATCAAAGAAATGAACTGTCCCTGCTGCTCAGGAAAAACCTACGAAGAATGCTGTAAACCTTATCACACCGGAGAAAAATTTGCTCCAACTGCCGAAGCGTTGATGCGTTCAAGATTTTCTGCATTTGCAATTCCGAATGGAAAATATTTAATGGAAACCACTTCACCCGGAAAAAGGCAATTTCACAATACAAAAGATTTGCAGGAATGGGGAGAAATCAATGAATGGACAAAACTGGAAATCGTAGACAAACCATCGATGAATAAAGTCGAATTTAAAGCATACTATATTAATGAAGACGGTGAAAAAAATATTCATCACGAATTATCAACATTCAAAATGATTCAGAATCGCTGGTATTATGTGAGCGGCGAGTTTTTAGAATGATTATTTAACCACAAAAGTCACAAAAGATAAAATTGTTATTAAAGCTTATCAAAAAATGCTTAGAAGAACAAAAAAGGTGTACGCTAATATTTATTTACACAGCTTTTTTGAACTTATGTTTTCATGGTTTATAAACTTTAAACATTATAAATTCTTTTGTGACTTTTGTGGTTCAGTTACGTAAAAAAAATATCCAGCATTTCTGCCGGACATTGTAATTTTATGTAGAATATTCTTAGTGAGCCTCGTTTCCGTCTATACCGTGAGCGTGACCGTGAGACAGTTCTTCTTCAGTCGCAGGACGAGTATTTAAAATTTCAACCTGAAAATCTAAAACTTTCCCAGCCATTGGATGGTTAAGGTCTGCAATCACAACTTCCGGAGTAACTTCTACCACAAAAGCCTGGAAATTATTTCCTTCGTTATCAGTTAGAGGCAAAATCGCTCCCACTGGCGGAAGACCACCTTCACCGAACATATCGATTGGCAACTGTGCAATTGCATCTTCCTGCTTCTCACCATAAGCTTCTTCCGGCTGAATCACAAAAGCAGCAGTATCACCAGCTTTCAAACCGTGGATATTCTGTTCAAATTTAGGAATCATCATTCCCAAACCATATAAAAATGTAAGCGGATTTTCTGCAGTTGTTTCTTCTACAAGGATTTTGCTTCCATCCTCTTCGATAGTGTGAAGAATGTACTTTACAGCTACCACATGATTGTTATCAATAGTCATATTTCTTTTTTTGCGTGATTTTCTCACGATTAAACGGCACAAATATACTGTTTTTGAAAGAATTGATTCATTAAATATCTGTAAAGAGTCATCTTCAACATACTACTTTCTGTTTTTTGCTTCGGCCTTCTTTTTCTGTCTCAAAACATACAAATACAGACTTTCAACTTTCGCTCTGGCCCAATCTGTCTTTCTCAAAAACTTCAGTGACGAATTGATACTCGGGTTATCTGTAAAACATTTGATATTGATTTGCTTTCCCAGTTCTTCAAAGCCCTGATAATATTCCACGAGTTCTTCCAAAATCGCATCGAGGCGTTTTCCGTGTAAAGGATCTTTTGATTGTTGCTCCATAATTTGGTAAAGTTAATTATTTCAATTTTAAACTTTATCTAAACCTCATAGGTTTTGAAAATCAATCAGATTTTTCTTGCTTCAAATTTACTCGTAAGAAATATACAGTTATAAACCTAACGGGTTTTAGAAACCCATTAGGTTTGATGTTGTAAAATTGCTTTTGGTTACAAACAGAATTGAAACAAACCAACTGCAACCGCATTTCGTTACAAACAGGGTTGTTTTGAACAAAAGTATTCCGCATTTGGTTACAAACAACCTTGAAACTAACCAACTGCAACTGCGTTTTATTACAAACAGGCTTGTTTTAAACAAAATGCAGACGGCGGAAGTTACAAACAGGGGTATTTTAAACCAACGGAGGACTTGTTTGGTTGCAAACAGAGTTGTTCTGAACAAACGGAGATTTTTTTAATTTCAAAATACTAGTTAAATATTTTTTTTCGCATCAATAAACTGAAGAATTAAATATTGAAATACCATCTGAAATAAAGTTTTTTCTGAAGAATAGATTAATTTAGCAATACCAATTTTAAAGTAAAGTTGAGCTAAATAAAGTTGAGATGAGTAGAAATACAGACGCCAATAAAAAAACATACAATAAGATCATCGCCAATAAGAAGCGCAAAATTCAGGAAGCAGAACTGAAAAGAAAAAACAGATTAAAAGAAATGCGTGAAAATACAAAAGCCAAATTATCAACAGAACAAGAAGACGAATCTCAGGCATCATGAAAATCCTTCACACCGCCGACTGGCATTTGGGTAAACGTCTCGACCGTTTTTCTAGATTAGAAGAACAGGTTTTGGTGATGAACGAAATTGTTCAGATTGCCGATGAACAAAATGTTGATCTGGTTTTGGTTGCCGGAGATTTATTCGACAATTTCAATCCGAGTGTAGAAGCCACAGAACTTTTTTATAAAACTTTAAAACGTTTATCCTTAAATGGAAAACGTCCTGTCATCGCTATTTCCGGAAATCACGATTCTCCGAGTCTGATTGACGCACCGGATCCTTTAGCAAGAGAATGCGGAATTATTTTAATTGGACATCCAAAAGCGACTATCAATCCTTTTGAACTGGAACATTTTAAAATTTCAAAATCTGCCGAAGGTTTTATAGAATTAGAATTTAAAAACCAAAATTTTCCCGTAAGAATTTTACATACACCTTATGCAAATGAAGTTCGTTTAAAAGAATATTTCGGAGAGAATAAGGAAGAAGAACTCAACAATGTTCTGAAAGAAAACTGGAAACAAACTGCCGATAAATTCTGCGATGAAAAAGGAATCAATCTTTTGATGACTCATTTGTATATGAACAGAAAAGGTGCTCCGATTTTGGCAGAACCTGAAGGTGAAAAACCCATAAAAATCGGAAATGCAGACCTTGTTTTTTCAGATATTATTCCGCATCAGATTCAATATACGGCTTTGGGACATTTGCATGGTTTTCAGAATATCGGAACGGAAGAAAAACCTGTCGTGTATTCGTCTTCTCCGCTCTGCTACAGCTTTAGCGAAGCCGGACAGACAAAATATGTTTCCATTATTGAAGCTGAACCTAATAAGCCGGTTACTTTTGAGAAAGTAGCTCTACAAAACGGCAAAAAACTAGTCAGAAAAACATTTGCTTCCATTGAAAATACGGTTGAATGGCTTCAGGAAAACCCAAATACTCTGGTTGAACTGACTTTAGAAAGTGAAACTTTTTTAAAAGCAGAAGAAAGAAAACTCATTTATCAGTCTCATTCTGGAATTGTGCATTTGATCCCGAAAATCAGAAATCAGGATTTTAATGAAAATCAGCTCCGTGATATTAATTTAAATCAGGATATCCAAGCATTGTTTAAAGATTTTTTTAAATCGAAAAATAACGGACAGGAAGTCAATGAAGAACTCATCAATTTGTTTAACGAAATTCTAAATCCGTAAAAATGATTCCAATTCAATTGACTTTAGAAGGTCTTTACTCCTATCAGGAACGCCAGAAAATTAATTTTGAACATCTTACAGAAGCTGGTTTATTTGGTATTTTCGGTTCGGTTGGTTCCGGGAAATCTTCTATTCTGGAGGCTATTTCTTTTGCATTATACGGCGAAACAGAACGTCTTAACGCAAGAGACAAACGTGCTTACAATATGATGAATTTGAAATCAAATAAATCATATATCGAGTTCGACTTTATTAATTATGAGAATAAAAAATTTCGTGCGACGAGAGAGTTTCGGCGTAATTCTAAGAATTTCGAAGATGTAAAAACGCCCATGGTAACTTTTTACGAATGGAAAAACGAAAGCTGGATTCCGTTAGAACATTCTAATGCGGAAAAAATAATTGGATTAAGTTATGCGAATTTCAAGCGGACCATCATCATTCCGCAAGGTCAGTTTAAAGAATTCTTAGAGCTTGGTGCGGCAGACCGCACAAATATGATGAAGGAAATCTTCAGTCTGCAGCGTTTTGATTTACAGAATAATGTTTCAGTTTTAAATGCAAAAAACAGATCAGAACTAGATCAGTTGGAAGGTCAACTGAAAGGTTTTGAGGAAGTCAATGAAGAGCAAATTTTAGTTCAAAAAGAAAATTTAAAAACTGAACAGCAAAAATTTGAAGAGGTAAAAAGTCAGTTTAAAAATACTGAAGAAAAATATCATCAGCTTAAAAATTTAAAAACAGATTTTGAATCGCTGAAACAGAAAAAAACAGATTTTGAAAAACTTAGTATTCAAAAAACAAACATTGACGAATTAGAAACTAAAACTGAACTCTTTGATAAAGTTTTCAGAATCTTCATACCGATTATTACTGAAAAGAATAAGCTTCAGAAAGAAATTTCAGAACAGCAGAAAAATAAAGAACATCAGTTTAAAAATTTACAGGAAACTCAGGCTAAATCTGAAGATATTAAAAATAAACTGGCTGCGATTCTACCAAAATTTCAAGCTTTACAGCAATCTAAAATTCAGGAAAATGATTTGAGTCTGATTCTAAAAATGCTTGAATTTTCTGATGATATTAAAACTTTAAAGATCAGAACTGAAAAAGGTTCGGAGAAAGTAAAAGAAGTTGAGTTTGCCCAAAATTTAATTCAGAAAAAAATAACCGAACTTACCGAAAACACTGAAGTTTTAAAGCCTAAAAAAATAGATTCCAATATCTTAGTGAATGTTGGAAATTGGTTTTTGGAGCAGAAAAACTTAGTAGATTCAGCAAAAAACCAAACTATAAAGATTGAAAATTTCCACCTTAAAATTGAGAAATTAAATGCTGAGCTTAGCCCCTTTGCTGTCAATCTCGAAACATTTAAAGAAGATTTTAAACTAAAATTTGATGCCTTAGAAAGTGAAACGAAAAAGCATTCAGAAAGGAGAAGTCAGCTTGAAGTTCAGCAGAAACTAGCTCATTTTGCCGGAGAATTGCACGACGGAGAATCATGTCCGCTTTGTGGCGCACTTGAACACTCGTATATTGTGGAATTTGATGATGTGAATACTGAATTAAATGAGATCAAACGACAAATTGAGCAATCCGAAATTCAAAAAGATTTAAACCAGAAACAGCTTTCTGAAATTGAAAAGATTCTCGACCGAAGAAAGATTTTTGAGGAGCAACAAAAAGCCGAGCAGGAAAGTTTAATTCAAATTAAAACTAAAATAGATAACCATAGAAAAAGCTTTGTTTGGCCAGATTTTAACGCTGAAAATGAATCGGAATTTGAACAAAAACGCCAGCAGTCTTTTGAAATTGAGCTGCAAATTGAAGCACTGAATCAACAAATTTCCGAACAGCAAAAATCATTGGAAAAAGAGCGTGAACATTTGGAAAAATATAAAAAAGCTCTGGAAGAATTTAAACTCGACGAAGCTAAAAAAGGAGAACAGATCAAAACAAGTGAAGCCAATCTGAAAATTCTTCAATGGTCAGATTACAAAGAAAAAGAAATTGCAGACACCGTAAATATTTACAAAAAACTCGCTCAATCTAATCTTGAAACAGAAGAGAGTTATCAGCAACTAATCAAAGAAGAGAAAGAAATTTCACCAAAATTAGCTGAGCAAAAAACAATTGTTGATCAATTGGAAAAACGAATCTCTGAACTTGAAAAAGAGATTTCACATAATGAAAATATTTTAACGAAATCATTAGTTGAGAATAATTTTTTAGATTTAAATATAGTTCAGAATATTCTGCTTCAGGAAATCAATGTTCAGAAAACGAGAAATACAATTCAAAATTTCAGAATACAATTTGAAGTTTTAAAAAATGATATTCTTAACTTGGAAACCAAGCTCAAAGATTTTTCATTTGATGAAGAACAGTTTGCAGAAATTGAAAATCAGTTTAAAGCTTTTGAAAATGATTTAAAAAACGCAAATGATTCTGTAGTAAAAATAACGTCAGAAATTGAAAGGCTGGAAAAAGAATTTAGGAAAAAAGAAAATTTACTAAAGGAATTATCTCAACTTCAAAAACGTGCAGAAAATCTAAAAATAATGACCAATCTCTTTAAAGGAGCAGGTTTTGTGCAATACGTTTCTTCCATTTATCTTCGTCAGTTATGCGACCACGCCAATGTTCGTTTTCATCGAATGACGAGAAATCAACTAAGTTTACAGTTGAACGAAAACAATGATTTTGAAATCATAGATTATCTGAATGAAGGCCGAAGCCGAAGTGTAAAAACGCTTTCCGGCGGACAGGCTTTTCAGGTTTCTCTGAGCTTGGCTTTGGCTTTGGCTGAAAGTGTGCAAACGAATGCTCAATCAGAGAAAAATTTCTTTTTCATCGACGAAGGTTTCGGAACTCAGGATGTAGAATCGGTGAATATTGTGTTTGAAACGCTGATGAATCTTCAACAAGAGAACCGAATCGTGGGAATTATTTCGCATGTGGAAGAACTGAAAGAGAAAATTCCTGTGTCGCTTCATATTACGAAAGATGAGGAGAGAGGAAGTTTAATTGAGATTGTTTGATCATTCGCATTTTTATTTACTTTTGGATAATTAAAATCTTTATGCAAAATCTACCACTCATCTTAAAACCCAGAAAAATCAAAAACTTATTCTTAATTATCACAAGCTTAGGCTTTGTCATTTTAGCAATTTCACTCCTTGAAAAAAAATTATGGGTTGGAGTTTTAAACATTTTCTTTTTTGGAATTTGCCTCATTATTTTCATTATAAATATGTTGCCCAACTCTTCTTATCTAAAAATTGATGAAAGAGGCGTTGAAATGAAAAATCTTTTCAGAATCACTTTTATTCCCTGGAAGGCGGTCAATGGTTTTACAACTAAATCTATTTTCTTAAAAAAAATGGTGACTTTCAACATTGATGAAAATCTTTTAATCGCCTCTAAAATAAAAGGAAAAACAGGAGCATTTCCTGATACGTACGGAATGCCGGCTGAGAATCTTGCAGATCTTCTTAATGAGTATAAACTTAAACTTGATCCCGAGCCTAAATAATTTCACAAAAAAACTCCGATGATATTTCGCCGGAGTTTCTACTTTCTATTATTTTACTTTTGGGGCAACTTTTTCGCCAAACAATTCAATAGATTTCATCATTACATCATGAGCAGGATCACCTACATCCATATGACCAATAAATCTTGTAATCCCGAAAATTTCTTTCATGTAATTGATTTTATCAGCCACATGATCTGCATTCCCAATAAATAAAGCACCTTCTCTGGCTTTTCCACCGTCGTACTGCATTTTTGTGTACGGTGCCCAACCTCGGGACTTCCCTATTCTGTCCATCTGAGATTTGTAGGTGTCAAAATATCCTTCAATCACATTTTCATCTTCACTCACAAAAGTATGCGAATGAATGGCAATCTGCATTTCAGATTCGTCATGACCAGCTTTTAAGTATTCCTGCTTATAAAAATCAATCAAACTCTTAAATTGAATCGGCATTCCTCCAATAATGGCAACGACTAAAGGCATTCCCAATTGAGCAGCATTTAAAACGGATTTTGGTGTTCCTCCGACTGCTCTCCAGATTGGAAGTCTACCATTATTTTTTGCTCTCGGATAAACGGTCTGATTCTGCATTGGTGCACGCAATTTTCCTGACCAAGACACATTTTCTTCTGAATTGATCTTTAATAACAATTCTAATTTTTCGTCAAATAATTCTTCATAATCATTCAGAGAATATCCATAAAGTGGAAAAGATTCAATGAAGCTTCCACGTCCCACGTATATTTCAGCTCTTCCGTCTGAAATTAAATCTAAAGTTGAAAAGTCTTCATATACTTTTACGGGTTCAGATGAACTTAAAACCGTTACGCCACTCGCCAATTTTATATTTTTTGTGATGCTGGCCGCAGCAGCCAAGACGATTTCAGGTGAAGAAACTGCGTAATCTGCACGGTGATGTTCTCCCATTGCAAAAACGTCAATTCCCACCTCATCCATTAATCTTACCTGTTCTAAAATTTCACGGATTTTAATTCCCGCATCTCTATATTTCCCGGTGGTCTGGTCAAATGCCAAGTCGCCAAACATTCCTATTCCTAATTCCATATTGTTAATATTTATAACGCAAAATTAGGATAATGAATAATTAAAAACATTGATGTTTGATAAGAACTTACGTTCAAACACTAATATGACGGATGCTTTTCATAAATTTCACAATTAAATAATGGTATTGTTCGTTAAAAAATTAGTGTCTATTTGCGTTTAAGTTTTAGAACAAAAAAATCCAGTCTAAAAATAGACTGGATTTAGATTTATTTCTTTAAATTCTGATCAAAATAATCAGTCACTTTCTGCATCAGATGCACTCTATCTTTCCCGATTACATTGTGTGGATGTCCTGGATACACAAAATAATCCAACTGTACTCCATTGTCAACCGCAGACTTAATGAATTTCATCGAATGCTGCCAAACCACAACATCATCCTGCGCACCGTGAATCATCAACAGTTTTCCTTTTAAATTCTGAACCTTATCCAGAAGATTTGAAGCTGCATACCCTTGAGGATTTTCCTGTGGAGAATCCATATATCTTTCACCATACATTATTTCGTACATGCTCCAGTCAATTACAGGACCTCCCGCAACTCCCACTTTGAAAACATCCGGTTGACGAAGCATAAAACTTGTCGTCATAAAACCTCCGAAACTCCATCCATGAATTCCCAGTCTTTCAGAATCTACATAAGGAAGTGATTTCAGATATTTTACACCTTGTAACTGGTCATTCATTTCGGTTGTTCCTAAATTTCTGAATACCGCCTGCTCAAATTTCATCCCGCGGTTGGAAGAACCTCTCCCATCCATTGTGAAAATGATGTAGCCGTTCTGTGCCATATACTCGTACCAAAGATTTCCTGAAGCCGGGAAACTGTTGGTGATCAACTGTAAATGCGGTCCGTTATACAAATAAACAATAACAGGATATTTTTTATTAGGGTCAAAATTGGTCGGAAGAATGATTTTTCCGTACAGTAGAGTTCCGTCGTCGGCTTTTAAATTAATATTTTTAATTTCCGGACGTTGGTAGTTTTTCAATGGATTTTCTGAGGTCAGAAGATTTGTTGATTTTAATGTTGCAGTATTGACGATATTGGCAACTCTCGGCGTATTGGTATTGCTGTAAGAATCAAACAAATGATTTCCGTCACTGCTCAAAACTGCCGTGTGCATTCCTTCTGCATTATCTAATTTTTGCGTTTTGAATGTTGCCCAGTTGATTCTGTACAAATGTCTTTCCGTAGGACTTTCCTGAGTAGAAACGTAATAGATTTCTTTTTTCTTTTCATTAAATCCAAGAATATCGGTGACCAACCAATCTCCTTTTGTGATCTGAGCGATTAATCCTTTTTCTAAACTGTAATGGAATAAGTGGTTATACCCCGTTCTCTGACTTTGCCAGATAAAATCGGTATTTGAATTTGGAAAAAACAACAGTGGATGTTGCGGCTCTACATATTTGCTGTCGGTTTCTTCGAATAAAGTCTTCACTAAATTTCCCGTTACGGCATCATACTGATTCATTTTTAAATGATTCTGACCTCTGTTGAGAACTCCGACAAATATAAATTTAGAATCCGGGCTCCAGGTAATTGCAGTTAAATATTGATCTTTTTCGCCTTCAATCTTTAAGAACGTCGTTGATTCACTTTTAATATTATACACTCCAAGCGTCACTTCGTGGGAAGTTTTTCCCGCCATTGGATATTTAATGTTGGTATTCACCGCAGGAGTTACCGACCAGTCGATGATGGGGTAATCTGCAACCATTGTCTGATCCATTCTGTAAAATGCAATGTTTTCAGAATTTGGAGAAGGGAAAATCCCGCTGTCGATTCCGAACTCATTTCGGTGAACATTGGAAGCTCCGTTCAGAATATTTTCGTCGGTATCATTCGTTACCGCAACTTCTTTTCCGTTTTTGTTGATGAATAAATTATTGCCTTTTGTATAGACCAAAGTCTGATTATCCGCAAGGGTTTTCACATTCGCCGGATTATCACCCAATGCAGCAGAACGCTTCACTTTCCAGTCGTTTCCTGATTTTTCCACCCAATACATTTGATTGTTAGCTGAGAAATAAGCGCTTGAATTACTCGTGAACTTTACCGGCGGAAGACCTTTCAGAATTTTATCAGCGAAATTTTTATTCACTTGATTTAAAGAAATCAAAGTATCCTTTTTGCTGGTTTTCAGATCAGTCAAAAGATATCCGCCTTTTACTGCCTGAATGTATGACTTGTTATCCGCAGACCATGAAAACTGAGAAATATTTTTTACCGCTAAATTGCTTCGCATTCCGTTAACAGCTTCTGCCATGGTGAACTTTTGGGTCTGTGCAAAAGCAGTTCCGCCCAAAACAACCATCAATAAAGAAAATTTATGTAATTGCATTGTATAAAATTGAATCTGTCAAAAGTAAGAAATAAAACTCAACCGTTAAAAAATGTTAAATAAAAGATGAGTTTATTTAAATTGGAAGAATAGATAAAATGTGATGACATTGCTTTCCCGAAGTATCGGGACAGGCTATTCCTCGCAATGACAGATCGCAGAATTCCAATCCTTTGGGGTGGCGAAAATTCTTTCAGAATTTTTGACGGGTGGTTTCAGAATGCACATTTTATGACGAATAGGCCGTAGTCAATTTTTCAACCCATATCAATTGACAAACGATTTTCCCTAGCCCCATAGAAACGGTTACCCCACAGCAAGCCCTTCGACAGGGCTCAGGACAGGCTGGCTTGCGAGGAGTATGAGTGGATAGCGGGATAAGCTCCCCAAAATTATAAGTAATGAGTGATTGGTAATGAGTAATGGCAGAATCAAAAAAACTTGTTAAATTTATTGTAAAACTGATTTCTTATCCTAAATCAATGAATCGGAGATCATTCTTGTCCTAGATTTGCAGTATAAATAACAACAAAAAATAAATACAATGGCTACAAAATGGAATTTAGACCCAGCGCACAGTGAAATTACTTTTAAAGTAAAACACATGATGATCTCAAACATCAAAGGGAATTTCACCAACTTCACTGCAGAAATCGATGCTGAAGACGATACTTTTGCGAACGCAAAAACTACCGCTACCATTCAGACAGATTCAATTTCTACACACAATACAGACAGAGATAACCACCTAAAATCTGCAGAATTCTTCAACGTAGAAGCTAATCCTACAATTACTTTCGAATCTGATGCTTTAAACAATTCTGTAACAGGAAATCTTACCGTAAATGGGATTACAAAGCCGATTACTTTGGATGTTGAGTTCGGAGGAATTAATGTAGATCCTTGGGGAAATACAAAAGCAGGTTTTTCTTTTGAAGGGAAAATCAACAGAAAAGAATTCGGATTGAACTGGAATGCAGCTCTTGAAGCAGGAGGCGTAATGGTAGGTGAAGATGTGAAAGTTGCAGGTGAACTGCAGTTTGTAAAGCAAGCATAGTAAATTAAATATAGTTTTTGAGATTCGGTGGTTTGCTATAATCACCGAATCTTTTTATTTTAAAAAATATAGATCATGCAACTTAACGACTTACAAAATATCAGCAATCAGTTTAAAAACACTCAGAAAATGCCCGTGTTATTTCTGGGTCATGGTTCGCCTATGAATGCGATTGAAGAAAATCAGTTTGTTCAGGGATTTAGAAATGTGGCGAAGGAAATCCCGAAACCGAATGCCATTCTGTGTATTTCTGCACACTGGTTTACACAGGGCACGAAAGTCACTGCGATGGATATGCCGAAAACGATTCATGATTTTGGTGGTTTTCCGCAGGCTTTGTTTGATGTAGAATATCCTGCTCCCGGAAATCCCGAACTGGCAAAAGAAACGACAGAACTTCTGTCTCCCGTTTTCGTGGAAGAAGATCACAACTGGGGTTTAGACCATGGTGCCTGGTCGGTGATCAAACACATGTATCCGAATGCTGATATTCCTGTCATTCAGATGAGCATTGATTATACGAAACCGCCACAATATCATTTTGATTTGGCTAAAAAATTAGAAAAACTGAGAGAAAAGGGAATTTTGATTATCGGAAGCGGAAATATCGTTCATAACCTAAGAATGGTTGACTGGAAAAACATCAACACCGTCGGTGCTGGCTGGGATTGGGCCATTGAAGCAAGAGAAAAAACCAACAACTGGCTTCTGGACGGAGATTTTCAGAATCTGATTGATTATCAAAAGCAGGGACTTTCGTTGCAGTATGCGATTCCGACGCCTGATCATTATCTGCCATTAATCTATTCTTTAGGTTTAAAAAATAAATCTGAGGATTTGGTTTTATTTAATGATGATTTAATTGCAGGATCATTGAGTATGACGAGTGTTAGGATTGGATAGGTAAAATTTATTTTGATGATCCTTGCTCATATTAATGCTTATTTTAACGCAAAGCGCACAAAGATTTATTAACAGCTAACTGTTTTTAAGATACACCAAGGCGTTTCAATTATAATAAGCTCACGAAGTTTTCAGTATTAAATTTACGAAAAGGTAGAATTTATTCATCCTCTTTTTTTATCACTATAAATTTAGTAATATTGTTTACCATGAAAAAAACAGTATTCCTTTTATTGATTATTCTGCCGTTTTACCTTTCAATTGCTCAGACGATTAAAGGAAAAGTGGTGAATGATATTGAGAAACCTATTTCGAATGTCAACATCTATCTCGACGGAACAAAGACCGGAACAATTTCGGGGGCAGACGGAAGTTTTACGCTTCAATTGCCTTCTTCGAATAACAACAATTTGGTTTTTCAGAAAGACGATTACGAAACTTTTACCATCAATACTTCGGAAGTTCTGAATAAAACTTTAAAAGTGGTTTTAATTAAAGCTAAAGAAATTGAGGAAGTACGGATTGTCCCTTATACAGAAATGGCTTATAAAAACTACATTAATTTCTTTCTGGATTCTTTTATTGGGTATGACAAACAGAATGTTAGAATCAAGAATCAACGATCGCTGAAGTTTTCATACGATAAAGAAAATAAAATTTTAAAAGTAAAAGCTCCGCAGACCTTAATTATCGAAAACAAAAATTTAGGCTACACGATTGATTATAATTTGGTGGAATTTTCTGCCAATTTTGATGAAAACACGACCCGATTTATGGGAACCAGTTTTTTCAGAGAAACAAAAGCCAATGATAAAGTTAAACTGAATAGAATGAATGCTTATGATGGCAGTCAGGTTCATTTTTTCAGAAGTGTGTATGAGAACAAAGTTGCAGATGAAGGTTTCATTGTCAATCAGATTACTAAGTTTCCGAACTCAAAATATCCAACTGAAGAGGAGCTGCAGAGACTGAAAGATTTTGCAAAAACATTAAAATCAAAAGGTACACTGAATGTTCCGGAATATATTCTGGATATTGGTAACCGTAAGAGAAATGAACCGCCTTATAAAATTGCTGTCACAAAAACTCAGATTCCCGAGTCGGATTACACTAAAAAGACAGACGGTAAATTGTTTTTGGATTATGACTTTATGATGCAGATTAATTTTAAAAGATATTTTTATGAACTGAAAAAAGGGCAGTTTGTGAAAGCAACAATTCCAATTATTCAGACTTCTTTTCTACATCCTGAAAGCGACACTTTTGAAATCTATCCTGACGGAAATACTTCAAATCCCGGAATGTTGACGAATCAGGGAGAATTTGCAAAAGATAAGATTGAAAAATTATTGCCGTTGGATTATAAATTAGGAGATTAGTTTAATTCCTTTTCAAAACAAACACTGTTTTCCACGCCAATATACTGTCCGTAATTGGGCATTCTCTGATATCCGCATTTTTCGCTTCAGGTTGTTTGATTCCCGTTTCTAAAACACATCTTTTATAACCAAGTTCTTTTGCCCAAAGTTCCAATTGATGTAAAGTCTCAGAAGCCAAACCCATTTTTCTTTTTCGAGGATTGGTGTACATTCTTTTCACTTCTACACTTTTACTATCAAAAGCTTTTATTGCCCCACAAGCCACAGCCTCATCTTCTATATAAGCAACGATGCAATGTTTCAGCATATCAATTTTATTAAACTGATGATAAAAGGCATGTTCATCACCGTCACGTTCTGCCAAATCTGCATCTAAAAACTGTACGAGATTTTGGAAATATTTATCGGTATAATCGACTCTTTTGAATATCATTTCTTAAATTTTGAAGCAAATAAAGGAAAAAAATATATAAAATTTCGGACATTAAATAATTTATTAAAACCAAAATGCTTCCGAAAGATAATTAAATATTATTTCTCGGAAGCATCAAAATTTAATAGAATTATTTATTGCACAGCCTGCAGTACATTGATATTACCATAGCCAAAATCTGCATTTTTGGTAGGATAATAGGTGGATGACTGTCTCATTTTATTTAAAACCTGATCTCTCGTCCATGAAGGATTTTTGGACCAGACCAATGCAGCAATTCCTGCGGTGGAGGCAGTGGCAACCGAAGAGCCTCCCACATAATCAGTTTGTGCATTGTAATAACTCAATACCGGAATATTATTTCCTGAAGCTCTTTCCATCTGATACGTAAAATCAATTTCAGCTCCTGAATGACAGACATCGCATTTCTGGTTGGATGTATTTTCTTTTACACCGGTGACTGCCTGCGTTTCCGGCATCCAGGCTGGGAAAATTACGCCAACGAAAGTGGTGAAACTTGTCGAAGTTCCGCCTGCGCAGAAAATTAGCTTTCCTTTTGAGTACGCATATTTTACACCGTCTTCAATTTTCCCTACAGAAAAAATGTGTCCCATCGACATGGAGATAATTTTCACAGAAGTATTATTTCCTAAAGCAGTAAAAGCCGTTTTCACTCCTTCCTGTTCGTGATATCCATCGAGAACTACATTAGAAGCAGCTCGGTAAGAAATTAAATTTGCATTATACGCTACACCAACCGGCTGTCCGAGATTATTTCTCGGAGCAGTCATCGCTGAAGCCATGCTTGTTCCGTGACCGCATTTATCATCTGCACCATCATAACCCGAACTCCAGGGCCAGACAGAATCTACATAGACTCCGTTTTTGCTGATGGTTCGTCCGGAAGATGAACCGTTATTAAAACTGCCACTCAGCAAACTTTGGTTAAAAGAAACTCCCGAATCAATCAACCCGATGGTAACTCCGGCTCCTGTGCTGTAATTCCATGCGCTGGTAATGTTGTGCTTTGCGAAAGACCACGGCGCTTTTGCGTTGGGTGTAACTGTTGTGTAGTCTGCCGAATTTAAAGCCGTTGACTCCAATCCGCAGCCGGATGAACTTCCGCTTGATTTGGAAACACCGCTTACTTTGTTTTCATTTTCAAAATAATGGTAATCTGCGGGTTCAAAATAACGGATTGATTTTAATTTACGCAGTGCAATAACCGTTTCCTGCTTTTCAATATAAACATCAATTTGATTCAAATATTCATCGGAGGCCATGAGAATCCGGTCTTTTTTACCTTCGTATTTTGAAATTACATCAAGAATTTCGTTTTGTAAAGCTTCAGAATTGGAGGATTTGCTTCGGTCGAAATCATCTTTTGAATCTCCGAAACCGATGGAAGCAATTTTATTACCCTGAACAATTCCGCTCCATAGAAAATGCGATGAAGATTCGTTCCAGGAAAATCTGCCTTTGGTTTTGGTAGTTTCATTGATTTTATCATTGATTTGTCTTGCGGTGAGCGGATCGGTTTGTACAATTTCGCTTTCAACGGATGCCGTTTGCAAATCGTCATTGCTACAAGAACTCAAAGCAAATGCAGTGAGTAAGAAGAATACACATATTTTCATAGTAAAATTTTTGTTTGGTTTTACCAAATTAGTATTTTCTATTGAATTACAGACAGTTGATTATTTAAATTTAATATTGAAAGCATAGGATTTTGAAGTTTCAGCAAAAAAAGCTTCCCGATTGGAAGCTTTTTGACTATTTTTTTGGACGCATCGGTGGTGGTGGTTGGGAACCGATAGGTTGAGGTATTTTAAATTTCTTATCCTCTAAATAAGTGTCAATTGTATGAGTAATATTCATTGCCCAATTGCTCGTCGCATTTTGAATTTCATTTTTTATGACTAAAGAATTCTGAAATACTTTTTTGCCTAACTCAGATTGATAAAAAGCATACAATTCATTTATTTCATTTTCGCTGAATTTACTACCATATATTTGTTTCACTTCATAGATTAACTTGTTTATACTCACTTTTTTCTGATCAATTCCCATTCAGAATCCGGAAAAGCGGTATATTGCTTTTTATATGCTGCAAAAAGATCATTAATTGTTTTTTCAGTCAAAGAAAAATATCCGCTTGAATAAATTAATTCTTTTGTTTTTTGTTCTTTAGATATTTGAGCAAAAACTATTGAGGTCATTATTAATGAACTCAAAATTATAATTTTCTTCATCTTATAACTTTAAAAATTCACAATAAACTTTCTGTCATTAATCAATTCAGCAATTGCCAACATATCTTTTCCAATCAATCGGTCGTCTTCTAGTTTTGCAACTTTTGAACGGATAATTGCATGATTTTCCTCGATAATTTTTGAGCATTTTGCCGGTCTTCTGAATTCTAATCCCTGTGCTGCAAACATTAGTTCAACGGCTAAAATATTCACCAGATTTCCTAACACCTGATTGAATTTTCTTCCCGAAATACTTCCCATAGAAACGTGATCTTCCTGACCTAAACTCGTTGGGATAGAATCTGCCGATGCAGGGAAACAAAGCGTTTTATTTTCAGTAACCAAAGCTGCAGACGTATATTGCGGAATCATAAATCCAGAATTTAAACCTGAACTTTCGGTTAATAATCTTGGTAGGCCGTATTTTCCCTCCAATAATAAATAACTTCTTCTGTCTGAAATATTTCCCAATTCAGCCGCCGCCAAAGTCGCATAATCTAACGGCATTGCCAACAATTGTCCGTGGAAATTACCACCTGAGATTGATTCTTCAGCACTTAAAACAATTGGATTATCGGTTACAGAATTAAGTTCTGTTTCTGCCAATATTTTTAGATGTTCAAAAGCATTTCTGCTGGCTCCGTGAACCTGCGGAACACATCTCATTGAGTAAGGATCCTGTACTCTGTCACAATATTCGTGTGATTTTAAATTATCCGAATTCTTTAAAAATTTAAGCATTCTTGCCGCCACTTTTTTGCTTCCTTCGAAAGGTCTGATGTCGTGAAGCTCCTTTTTAAACGGGCTTGCAGAACCTCGATACGCTTCCAAACTCATTGCAGCGGTCATATCTGCTAAATCTAAAAGATATTCAAACTTTTCTAAACCTTTGATCGCATGAGCCAGAATAAACTGAGTTCCATTAATCAATCCCAAACCTTCCTTCGGACCTAAAACTAAAGGCTCAAGATTAAATTTTTCTAAAATTTCAGCAGTTTCAAAAATTTCATTCCCGACCCAAACCTGACCAAGACCCAAAAGCGGTAAAACCAAGTGTGATAAAGGCGCTAAATCTCCTGAAGCTCCTACAGAACCCTGCTCAGGAACAACAGGAATGATGTCTTTTTCCAACATTAAAATCAACCGTTCGATCACCTCAAGAGAAACTCCCGAAAAACCTTTTGATAAGGCATGAACTTTTGCAATCATCATGATTTTTGAAAATTCTTTATCAATAGGTTTACCAACACCAACAGCATGAGAGATAATTAAATTATACTGAAGCTGTGCCGTTTCATCAGCAGAAATCTTAGTATCACAAAGTGGCCCAAATCCTGTATTAATACCATAAACACAACGATCTGACTCTACGATTTTCTTTACATTATCCTGAGATTTTAGGATCTGCTCTTTTGCAGTTTTATTTAATTTAGCTTTATTTGGGGTTTTGCAGATCTCCAAAACATCATGGAAACTCAAAACATCTACTCCGTATATCATTTCAAAAAAATTTGCTTAAAAATACACATTTTGAAGAGAACTGAAAATGCAAAACAGAGGTCTTAATTTATTTAAAAAAACAAGCAAATTATTTATTATTTTTACGCCCTAACATTAAAACTAAATGTATGAAAATTAAAGCTTTATTATTGGTACTTTCTCTTACAAGTGCATTCTCTTTCGCTCAAGACAAAGTGAAGTATTCTAAGGAAGATATCAAAAAAATGGAACAGTATCTTTTCAATGAAGGATTTCCTGGCCCGTCAACAAAAAAGATTTCAACGATCATTATGAAAGATGGTACTGTAAACAAAGGTTTTTGTAATGACATTGAAACTAAAAAAGGGCAGATTTACGGGATCTCCATTAAAGACAGCGCTACGAAAAAGCAGATGGTTTTCAATGCAGACAATGTGAGCGAAATGTACATTTACCCCACGAAACTAGCAAAAATTTTGAAAGTTGGAAAACACGTAACTAACGTAAGAAGCTTAAGCACTAAAAAACTGAGCAAAAATACGACTGATGGTCAAATTCCATTTGTAAACCAAACTGTTTCGTTGAAAAACAAAAAAGATGATAAAGAGTTTTTAATGCAACTCATCAATCCTGAATTTAGCGAAATTATTTCTGTTTATCATGATCCAAGAGCAAAGGAGACTTCGGGTATGACTGTAGGATTTGGGATGCAGCTTGGTGGCGGACTTGCAAAATCGTTTTATGTAAAAAAAGGAGAGAAAGTTCTTTGGCTTCATAAAGATGATTTTGAAGACAACTATGATTTCTTATTTGGTGATAATGCAGAATTCATGAAAAAATATCCTAAAAAATCTGTAGAATGGGGATTTTTCAGCTTTTTAGTAAATGAATATACTGAGATGACAAACGGATAAAATTATTTAAATATATATCTGAAGCTGTAGAATTTTCTGCAGCTTTTTTTGTGAACCGAAATTCCGTAATTTTGCTTTATGAATCCTTCTTTAGAATTACAGCTTAAAACTTTACCATCAGAACCCGGCGTTTATCGTTATTACGATAAAAACGACAATTTACTGTATGTAGGAAAGGCAAAACATTTAAAGAAAAGAGTGCTCTCCTATTTTAATAAAAATCTTTTAGGTTCCAGAATAAAAGTCATGGTCGGAAAAATCTACCGGCTTGAAACTACCATTGTCAACAGTGAATATGATGCGCTTTTGTTAGAAAATAATTTAATAAAAGAACATCAGCCTTTTTACAATGTGATGTTGAAAGATGACAAAACTTATCCCTGGATCTGTATTAAAAATGAAGATTTTCCAAGAATTTTTTTGACGCGGACGAAGATTAAAGACGGTTCAGAATATTATGGACCTTACGCAAAAGTCCGCCCGGCAAAGATTCTTTTAGATACCATTAAACATATTTATAAGCTCAGAACCTGCAATCTTAATTTAGCCCCCGCCAAAATTGATGACGGCAAATATAAAGTCTGTCTTGAGTTTCATATTAAAAACTGCGAAGGACCTTGTGAGGGTCTGGAAAGCAAAGAAGAATACGACGAAAAAATCGATGCGATACGAGGTATTATTAAAGGAGATTTCCAGACTGCAAAAAAATACCTGATCAATCAAATGATGAAATATGCTGAGAGTCTTCAGTTTGAAAATGCGCAGACCGTCAAAGAACGCATCGATATGCTGGAAGATTATCAGGTGAAACATACCGTGGTGAATCCGAATATCGATGATGTGGATGTTTTTGGGATGACGAGCGATGAGACTGCGGCTTATGTGAACTATTTTAAAATAAGAAACGGAAATATTATTCAAAGTTTCACCACCGAGATTAAAAAAATCATTGAAGAAAGTGATGAAGATATTTTGGAAGAAGCTTTAATTGAAATCCGGCAAAAGTTTGAATCGAATTCAAAAGAAGTGCTTATACCATTTCATTTAACATTAGAAATTCCGAATGTCAAACTTATTGTTCCTAAAATGGGTGACAAAAAACGTATCGTCGAACTTTCTGAAAAAAATGCAAAGGAATACAGAATTGAAAAGCTAAAACAGGTACAAATTGTAGATCCTGAAAGACATTCAAACAGAATCATGGCAGAAATGCAGAAACTCTTGAGAATGCCTGTGGAGCCGCGCCATATTGAAGGATTTGACAACTCGAATATTCAGGGAACCAATCCTGTTTCGGCATGTGTGGTTTTTAAAGACGGAAAACCAAGCAAGGCAGATTACAGAATATTTCATCCCAAAACCGTCGTTGGTCCGGATGATTTTAAAACGATGGAAGAAGTTATTTTCCGACGATACAAAAGAATGCTCGATGAAGGTGAAAGTTTACCACAATTAATTTTGATTGATGGTGGAAAAGGACAATTATCATCTGCTATCAAAAGTTTAAAATTACTCGGGCTCTACGGAAAAATAACCATCGTTGGTATTGCCAAAAGATTAGAAGAAATTTTCTTCCCCGAAGATCCTATTCCTTTGTACCTCGATAAAAAATCTGAAACATTGAAAATCTTACAACGAGTGAGAGACGAAGCTCACCGTTTTGGGGTAAAACATCACAGAACAAGAAGACAAAATTCTACCATAAAATCTGAACTGGAGGAAATTCCGGGCGTTGGAGGAAAAACAATTGAGCTGCTTTTATCTAAATTAAAATCTGTAAAACGCATCAAAGAATCAAATCTTGAAACTCTTGAGGAGATTTTAGGAAAAAGTAAAGCGAAAATTATTTATGACTTCTTCAATACTGACAATAATTAAATACTTTCCTATTCGGCGGTTTTAATATCCAATATTGAAATTAACTGCTTTATGCTTATTTAATATATCGTAAAATTTAATGTATGGTATTTTTTTCATATTTTAGTGTTAGAAAATTAACCCTATGAAAAACAACTACATTTTCGCAAAATTCTTTGCACTATTTTTTGCGTCTGCTTCTGCTAATCTTTATTACGCACAGACCTATTGCAATCCTTCATATCCTAGTGGATGCTCCAGCTGGAGAATTACTCAGGTTACCATTCCGCAAGCCAGCTTCGACAATTCTTTTGCAGCAGGAACCTGTACCAGCGGTAGAGACAGAACAGCAGTAAGCATGAGCCTGACTTCCGGAGTTAACTATACCATCAACATCACAACTACAGGCTGGCTTGCCTGTGGAATGGCAATAGACTTTAATAAAGACGGTGATTTTGATGATGCGGGAGAAGCCTTATTTCTACCAGCTTATATCGCCAATTCTACACAAGTTTATAGCGGAACCTTTACAGTTCCTACTTCGGTGGCAACCGGGGCTTACAGAATGAGAATCTGGAACCGTCTGGCAAATTCCGGAGACGGAAATCCTGCACAATCTGCTTGCGGAACATATGCATACGGAACCTGGACAGACTATACGGTTAATTTATCGTCACTTGCAACATCAGAGGCTATAAAGACTTCAGCAAAAGTTTACCCTAATCCTGTTTCAGATGTGTTACATATTGAAACCAATGAAGATATAAAATCTATTGACATTTTCGACTATAATGGCAGGCTTCTTAAAACTGTTTCAGAGGATAAAAATAAATCTTCGGTTTCACTTTCAGAATTGGCTTCCGGAAATTATACTGCAAAAATTACTACACAGAAGAGCAGTCAGATAATTAAATTCATTAAGAAATAACGTTCAAATAATTTACAAAAAACAAAATCAGCTCAAAAATTTGAGCTGATTTTTTATAATATTTTATTTAATTCTCTCTTAAACTCCACCCATCACATACATATTTTCCATGGTAGGAACTTCGCTTCCGCCTTTTTTCTCAAGGGTGATTGCAAAGGCTTGCGCATTGGTAATATTAGAGATTGCTATTCTGCTGTCTTTATCTTCAGAATACATTCCGGCACTCACAGGCTTACCGTCTGCAATTGCCCACAATTGATACTGCATACCTTCCGGAGCTTTCGGCAGAGAATTTGCAGATAGATAGATATCTTTGGAATTACTATCCCAAAGTACTGTTGCTTTAGCCTCAGGGTGTTTTTCTACACCAGCCAATACAACTTTTTTCATGTTCGGATTTGCAAAAACATCTAATTTTTGTTGCATATTCTGCAACGCTATCTGATTGGTTTTGCGCTCGCTTTCTACTTGTACAAGTTGGTCATTAATTTTCGACTGACTATTCATCCAGTATAAATTAATACCGGTGCTGATTAAAAACAGAACTGCTGCTGCAATCGCAAAATTCTTCCAACTGCGGCTTTTAGGATCTTTAATTTCCTGCACTTCTTTTTCCGCCTTAACTTTTTGAATATTATTTTGGATCGGAATGACAGGTTTTTCAACTTCAACTATTTGTTCCTGTTGAATTTTAGCCCAAATTTTAGATTTTAAATCAATGGGTGGGGGCACAGCCTGCGCAGTGGCAAGCATCTCAAAAGTTTTTTGTGCTTCTTCAAAAGCCTCTCTTACTTCATTATTGTTCTTCATTACACACTCCAAGATACCTGCTTCCTCGGGAGAAGCATGGCCTAGAATATATGATTCTAGAATTCCGGATGATATGTATTCTTTACTATTCAATGTTATTGATAATCTTTTAATAAATCTTTTAATTTCATCAATGCATTTCGCATTTTCGTTTTTACAGTACCTAAAGGCATATTCAGTTTTTCTGATATCTCACTCTGCGTGTACCCTTGATAGTATGCTAAATTTATAAGCTCCTGTTTATCAGAATCTAAAGTTCCAAGCACATTACTAAACCCAATAAAATCTGAATTATTGGTAGTTGAAAGTTCCGCATTGTTATATACGAAATCAGGTAGTGATTGGTTTTTTAATTCGTTCTGAAAGCTTTTAGATTTTAAATAATCGATTGCTGTGTTTCTTGCAATATTAATCATCCAAGTATAGAAACGTCCTTTGGCAGCATCATATTGATGAATCGAATTCCAGATTTTCATAAAAACATCCTGAATAATTTCTTCAGTATATTCTTTAGACTGCACAATTCGGAGAATTACACCATATAATGCCCCAGAATAGTGGTCATATAAGTGGTGGAAACCAGACTCGCTCTTTTCTCTGAGCAAAGCTATAAGTTCGTCTTCCGAATAGGTTGTTTTGATGTGGCTTATTTTACAAACCAAATATATTAAAATAAAACAGATAAAGCTGAAAATCTTTTAAAAAAATTATCTCGTATATATAATCATAAACAATTATTACAATTAAAATGAAAAATGCTATTACTAAAATATTTTCCACATTACTGATTCTGTGGATGGTTGGAATTTATTCAGCTCAGTCAGAAAATTTTAAGGCAAAAAATCCTTATTACTCAAAAACAAATACAGCTCCACTAAAAGTCAGCAACGCAGAATGGAAAAAAATCTTAAAACCCGAACTGTACCAAGTTGCTAGAGAAGGAGCTACCGAAATGGCTTTTACAGGAAAATATTATGAATTTGATGTAAAAGGAACTTATTACTGCGCTGTTTGTGGAAATGATCTATTTCTTTCCACTTCAAAATTTGCAACGACTTGCGGATGGCCTTCTTTCTATGAGCCATTAAGAAAAGACGGTGTAAAATATAAAAAAGACAATTCTCATAATATGGAGCGCACTGAAGTTCTTTGCGGACGATGTGATTCTCATTTGGGTCATATTTTCGATGACGGCCCAAAACCAACAGGAAAAAGATTCTGTATGAATTCGGTTTCTCTGGAGTTTGTTCCTAATCAAAAAGTTAAGAAATAAAATTAATCAATTGATTTTCAGTTAAATAAAATAAATATTTAAAATATTTAAAACTAAAATCAACAGACTGTCGTAGATACCAATAACAGAGAAAGAAACTCACAACTCAAATAATAATAATTTAAAAAATCAAAAAATGAATACAAGATCAAGATTCGCAGCGTTAGGAATGGTTGCACTATCATTCGCATTAAGTGGAAATGTAGCTGCACAGAAAATGAAAGAGAAGACGGTAATGGTTGGCGGAGCGCCAATGTATCCTTCTAAAAATATTGTTGAAAATGCAGTAAATTCTAAAGACCACAAAACATTAGTTGCAGCAGTAAAGGCAGCCGGTTTGGTAGAAACTTTACAGAGCGCAGGACCATTCACCGTATTTGCTCCTACGGATGCAGCATTCGCAAAATTACCAGCTGGAACAGTTGAAAATTTAGTGAAGCCAGAAAATAAAGAAATGCTTACTAAGATTTTAACGTATCACGTTCTTCCCGGAAAATACAGTTCTAAGCAGGTTTGGGCAGCAGTAAAAGCTGGAAACGGAAAAGCAATGATGAAAACAGTTGCAGGAGAGGAATTGACATTCTGGACAAAAGGGAAAGATTTATATGTTACCGACGCAAAAGGTAACAAAGCAAAAGTAACCATTGCTGATGTGAATCAATCTAATGGTGTTATACATGTAATAGACACTGTTCTATTACCATAGTTTTAGTTTTTTATGGTTTATTTTAAGGAAGCCTTATCTGGATTACAGATAAGGCTTTTTTATTTATTTTAAAGTGAAAACTTCCTTCGAATAATCATCATTGCCTTTTGGCATTTCAATCACGATATTTCCGTTTTCATAATACCCAATGGTAGATTCTCCTGAATTTAATTTTACTTTAAAAGTATCTTTTTTACTCGTCGATTTAAATGTAGCAAAAGGAACCGAGCTGTTGCTTTCAACCAAAATAAACTGACTGTCATCAATCTGAACTTTTTGTAAACTAACTTTACCGTTTGTATATTTTCCTGATTGATTTGAAGAATTGTCCACATTTTGACGAGGAACTTCTCTTACAGGTTCAGAAAGTTGAACTTCCTGAACAATCGCTTCCACTTGATTTGGAATTTCTTTCGGGCTTGAAACAGGAATAGTCACCAAAGCTTGCTTTAAGGCATCCTGAAAACCTTCTTCAAATTCTTTAATCGAAGTGCTGGCTTTTTGACTTGCAATCACTTTTCCGTTGCAATCTTTGAACTCTAAAACAACTTTATTTCTTAAGAAACCGCTGTCATTGATGACGTCTGCATTTAAAACACTGCATGGATTTGAATTTGCTTCCGCCGTCCATTGACTTCTGTTTCCCGAAACAACTATATATTGTTTTTGTTTAAGTGTTTTAGAAAGCAACACATCCAATTTGTATTGATCGTTTTTAAATCCGCTGAATTTCTCTGGAAGAGCAATATATTTATAATCGGAAACCTTTTGGGCATACGAAAACGTAATGCAAAGAGATGCGATAATTGTTGAAAGTTTCTTCATTATAATTAATTTAAAATAATTCTGAATTTTTTAATCGTTTCTAAATTCTCCCATATCCAATTTCAGAGAGAAAAAGTTGGAGAAGAAATTAGACCCTCCGATTCCCGAGTTGCTTATGGCATAATCAAGAGTTAAACCTCTGTATCTGATTCCTAAACCTGCACTTGGCTGGAAAGAAACCTTTCTGCTCAAATCTTCAATATCTGTAATCGACTGGAATCTATTAACCCCCAATCTAACGAAAATCATTTTCTGATACCCTATTTCAGCACCTGCATACGGCGTGATACTTGCAAAATCTGTTGAAAGAAGTGCCGCAGTTTTAGCAAAATCTACATTGATACCCGCTTCAGGTAAAACATATAAGCTGCTATTGATTTCAAATAACTTACTTGCTCCGGCATTCAGCTTAGGCATCGTCAATTCCATTTTATCGGTAGGTGCAGGGTTAAATTCTTCCCCGTTTACAACTGTTGATAATTCGTTTTGATTAATGCTCCAGAAGTTAACAGTAGTCGTTGCATCACGAAGTATTCCCCCGAATTTCCAGCCATTATCAGCTTTATAAATTGCTCCGACATCAAAACCGAAACCATAGCCGCTTGCAAATTTACCTACATTTCTGTAAACAATTTTCGCATTGACCCCGACATCCAACTTAGGATTCCCACCAGGATTAAATGCATAAGAAATAATTCCGGCATAATCTGATTGTGAAAATTTGGTAATTTTATCGTAATCAATATTTCCTTCAGTGTCGATCAACTGAGTGGTATTTAAAATATTATCAACTCCCAATCTCACAATTGAAACTCCGAAAACACCTTCCTCTAAAACTTTTGCGTAAGCCAGATAATCATATTTTGCAATCGATTCAAAATATTCTGCGTGCATGGCTGCTCCCTGCCAGTCTTTTGTAATTCCGTTCAAACCTGCGGGGTTCCACATTGGTGAATAAACGTCGTCCTGATTGGAAATCACAGCTCCGCCCATTGCAAGACCTCTCGCTCCGGCACCAATATTTAAAAATTCATTGGAGTATTTTCTGATAATCTGCGATTGAGAAAACCCAAATACAAGGGGAAATAGTAATAAAAGATATTTTTTCATCATGCAATTTGATGCTTAGTTAATTGTTTTTTGTTTCCTGGTTTTGATAAGAGCATTTGCTACAATCGCCAAAATCATAACGAGTGAAGCCACATAAAATACTGGACTCATGTGTTCTGATTCCCCAAAGATAAAAAAAGCTAGTATAATTCCGTAGACCGGTTCTAAATTTACTGTTAAAATTAATGTGAAAGGCGAAATATATTTCATCAGCTTAACCGACTCCAACATTGGAAACGCTGTGAAAATACTTGCCAACAAGCATATTAACGCCAAATCTCGGTAATTTATTTCATTCATTGAAAATATTTGACCAGATAATAAATAAAATACAGTCAAAATAAGCCAACCGCTGAAGATTTCGTAAAAAATAATGTTTCCCGGACTGGTTTTACCAAATAGCTTTCCATTGAAAACAGAAAAGATAGTCCCAAAAACCGCACAAAGAATGCCAAAGAAAATCCCTTCTTTATACTGAAACTCTGTTTTAAAAATAAGAAGAATACACGCAACAATCACAACTCCCATCACAACTTCCGAAACATCTACTTTCCTTTTAAAAACGAGAGGTTCTAAAATCGCAGCAAACAATGTGGATAAAGACAGACAACTCAAAGCAATTGAAACATTCGAAACTTTAATCGAATAGAAAAAACATAACCAATGCAACGCCATAAAAAATCCTATCGCAGCAAGCTGTAAAAAAAGTTTTTTGGAAACTTTAATGCTTTCTTTTTTGAAAACCCTGATGAACACAAATAGAAATATCGCAGCAAATAACATTCTGTAGAATACCAAAATGTGTGCATTGGCAGTAATCAGTTTTCCCAGAATTGCAGTAAATCCCCACAAAAAAACAATCAAGTGCAATCTGAAAAGAGCTAATTTTTGCATGTCTATTAATATCAAATTTTTAACGAGCAAATTTACGAATAGGTTTTAGTAAAACACAGAAATATTATTCGTTAAAATAAAATAATATGGAAAGTAATTTGAATAGAAAGAACTTTATTTACTAAACATTAAAAAACCCTGAAAGTCTATTCAACTTTCAGGGCCTTCAAATAATAAACTATTAAAAAAATAAACTAGGAACAGAGGATTTATAACGGAGTAATCAGCTCCTTTCCTCTTATGTAAAATTATAAAAAAAACAAACATAAAAAAACTTAACTGTGTTAAATATTTCATAATTTTATGATTTTCAATGCGTTGAATCATAAAAGTTTATGATATTTTATTTTTTATAAAAAGTAGTATCTTAGGCACATTAAAAAAGAAATTTCATGGATATTGAATTCAACAAACGAGAAGATCAAAACAAATTAAAATTATCTGAAATAAATCGTTTACTTTCTGAAATAAAAAAAGGCGGTGGAGAAAAAAGACTTCAAAAGCTTCGCGATGAAGGAAAAATGACGGCGAGAGAAAGAATAGATTATCTTCTCGATAAAAATTCAGATTCCATAGAAATTGGTGCTTTTGCAGGTTACGAAATGTACGAAGAGCACGGTGGCTGTCCAAGTGGTGGTGTCGTTGTTGTTATGGGATACGTTTCGGGAAAACAATGTCTGGTTGTTGCCAATGATGCATCTGTAAAAGCTGGTGCGTGGTTTCCAATTACAGGAAAGAAAAACCTGAGAGCGCAGGAAATTGCTATGGAAAATAAGCTTCCAATCATTTATCTTGTTGACTCTGCAGGAGTTTATCTTCCTATGCAGGATGAAATTTTCCCTGACAAAGAACATTTCGGCAGAATTTTCAGAAATAATGCGAAAATGAGCGCCATGGGAATTATCCAAATTTCTGCTGTGATGGGAAGTTGTGTTGCAGGAGGAGCTTACCTGCCCATTATGAGTGATGAAGCCATGATTGTTGATAAGACAGGTTCTATTTTCCTTGCCGGAAGTTATTTGGTGAAAGCGGCCATCGGTGAAAGTATAGACAACGAGACTTTAGGTGGCGCAACAACTCACTGTTCAATTTCGGGAGTAACAGATTATAAAGCTAAGGACGACCAAGATGCTTTAAACAGAATAAAGAACATCATGAAATCTATCGGAAGCTACGAAAAGGCAGGTTTCGACAGAATCGAAAGTTTTCCACCAAAGGAAAATATAGATAACATTTTCGGAATCATGCCGGTTTCCCGTGCTGATCAATATGATACTTTAGAAATTATAAAATGTTTGGTCGATAATTCAGAATTTGAAGAATACAAGGCAGATTACGGACAAACTATCATTTGTGCCACGGCAAGAGTTGATGGATGGTCTGTAGGAATTGTCGCTAATCAAAGAAAGCTCGTTAAAAATGGTAAAGGAGAAATGCAGTTTGGAGGAGTAATTTATTCAGACTCCGCAGATAAAGCAACAAGATTTATCGCTAATTGCAACCAAAGAAAAATTCCACTAATCTTTTTACAAGACGTTACAGGCTTTATGGTAGGTTCAAAATCCGAACATGGCGGAATCATTAAAGACGGTGCAAAAATGGTGAACGCCGTTGCCAATTCTGTAGTTCCTAAGTTTACCATCATCACAGGAAATTCGTACGGAGCCGGAAATTATGCAATGTGTGGAAAAGCTTACGATCCAAGATTAATTGTAGCTTGGCCATGGGCTGATCTTGCCGTAATGGGAGGCTCTCAGGCGGCGAAAGTTTTGGCTCAAATTCAGGAATCTACTTTGAAAAAACAAGGAAAAGAAATTACTGAAGAAGCTCACAAAGAAATTTTAGATTCTATTTCTAAAAAATATCAGAAACAGACAGAAGCTACCTACGCAGCATCTAGATTGTGGACAGATGCCATCATCAACCCTATCGATACCAGAAAATGGATCTCGATGGGAATCGAAGCCGCCGACCATTCTCCGATAACAGAAAAATTCAATTTGGGAGTTATTCAAGTATGACCAACAAATATTAAACGATATTCAGCCTCGCTTAAAAGCGAGGCTTTTTTATTATGTTAAATAGTCCTAAAGAATTATAAACTGTCTTAATGACACACTATAAGGGTAAGATTTTTGTTATTAAAGAATACAAAAACTAATAAGCACTTCAACCTCTTTTTAATTACTAATCCCAAAAGGAAACCTATGAAAAGATATTTTGCAGTATTTATTGCCTTATACACTACCGTTTTATTATATATGATGTTCTATGCTTCTGGTAGAGAACCTTCAGAAATTTCATATATCCAGCATCAGCCATTTATTACTATTCAGCATTTTCTTAATGACAACAACATTGATAATCAAGCTTTTATTGTAAATATTTTTGGCAATATATTTCTTTTCAGTCCGTTTGGATGGTTAGGATTATGCATAAAGAAATTCAATCGTTTTGTTCCTATTACATTATTCTTTATTGTTGCGATAAGTATTATAGAATCAATACAATACTTCAGTGGAAGAGGCGTGGCAGATGTTGATGATGTATTTTTAAATACATTGGGAATGTTAATCGGATTCGTTCTATTCAAATATGCAACTTGGAAAAATATTGCAAATATTAAGGTCCACTTTGAATTAATAGATTCTAGTAAGAAACGTGTCTCAACAGTTTCATAGTAATCACTGAAGAAATAAATCAATGTATTAAAATAGTATTGGTCATACGTGAAATACTTATAAGAGCTATTTCCAGCTCTCCACTGTATATTTTTTGTACCTGTGCATTTGCCGGATAACAAAAAAGGATGCCGTTTCGATCCGGGCTAGGGATGACAACATACTTACATTACTTGTCAAAGCGGTCATTTTTTTTACATTTTTAAGTCTTGATGGTTGATGGTTGATGGTTAGCAAAATTACATTTTGTAATACCATTTTACGACTACTAGTGGAGATTAAAGTATTTCTCATCAAAATTTGAAATCAATTGTGAAAAAACTATCAATAATTTTC